>JAABUZ0100000943.1_pt1 | contig 61003 bp, 68 predicted proteins | sample 5562091 | NCBI WGS metagenome assembly JAABUZ01 (sample SAMN12813069, study PRJNA571459) | rock metagenome | isolation source: Antarctica rocks | place: Antarctica: Victoria Land, Linnaeus Terrace sud | collected 2015-12-21 | reverse complement strand
AGGTTTTATGGGTGTTTTGATGTGGGTGGGGGTTTGAAGATGGGTGGTTTAATGGGATGGGATGGGATGGGATGGGATGGGGTGGGATGGGATTTGTAGCTATAGTATATATATATATATATGTATGTATGTATGAGATGAAGGGGTTGGTTGTGTCTGTTGAGGGAGGGGGGAGGGACGGGTGCTTGAATGGCGATGTGTTGGCTACACATACGATGCTGTAAGTGAGGAAGGCAGGATGGTTGTCTCTGGACTTTTATTCACGTTAGCAAACGGTTCTCATTAGATTGCTATCCAAGTTACCGGAATGGGTGGCAGAATTGGCGGGAAGATACAATCACTCAAGGCATGCGTAGATGTGTCACGACTGTGGCAATGAGGGAGATATGAACGAGCGTTTAATTGCTGATCGACACATCCAACCGAATATTAGACTATTAAGACCTTGCTTTTCTAAGCCATCATCCCCATCGCGAACATACAACAGAGTGGTATTGGTAAGAAAATGATTTCAAAACACCGTCGCTCAAACCTTGCCATTCCAATTATTATTGCTGGAACGAGATTGTCCTAGTAAGCCGAGGACAATATATTTAGACGGTTGCAGTGACTCCATTGTCGACCCCAGTCGCGAGACCGTTATTGGCGCCGTTGTGGTGCTTCTCACCGTGGTGAGCACCGCGAGTGCCACTGTAGATTTCGTCGTCGTAGTCACGGATGTGAAGGCCAAGGCGAGTAGGGTCGATGTTGCGGTGGCCCCAGAGGAGGAGAGCACCGAAGACTGGCTTGGCGAGAATGTCGAGGATACCGTAGAACACAGCCTCAGAATCGGGGGAGATGACGTTTCCACCCTCCGACAGTCCCCAGGCGATCGGGTAGAGGAACCAGAGGAACATGGTCCATACACCGCACATGAGGTAGGTCCTAGAGATATCACTGCCAAGCGCCGCAGCGTGCTTGCGGGCAGTCCAGGTGACGGTCCATGCGACAAACAGGATCGCTACCATTCCGAAAACGAAGTATCCCCACTTGTACGACGAGGCAACCAAAGCGCCGACCAGACCAGCGATGATCATAACCTCGTCGATCAGGATGGTGTATAGGATTGTGGGCCATGGTAGACCGGCGGTCAAGAGCAGATCCATGAGCAGCAGTGGGGTGGTAATGACCCTGATCATGTCAATGATGGTTTGCCGGATTGTGGAAGGAAAAAAAACAAGACTCACCAATCAATGTATCGAACGTAGAAGATCTCACGGAGGCCGTTGTGATTGTCCCCTGAGCCGCTGACCTTGGGGTTGTTCGGTCGAGGAAACTCGACGGCGATGGGCGTCATTCCCAGGTCTGAACCCATGGTGAAGTAGGCGATCGCAGCAACCAAGGTGATGGCGGCCGTAATGTAATGGAAGATACGATGCGAGCGCGGCTTGGTGAAGGACATGCCCATGATGACCAAGGTCGACACGAACATCACAGCGCAGACCGCCTGAAACCTGTCAGACTGTATTCCAATCAACAAGGAGCAAGGTGTCGCACATAGTACCAATCAGAACCATGGGTGGTGATGGCGATGGAGGCCATGGCACCATTGACATAGTGGTTGCCATTCTCTGTTGATCGTGTCAGTGGCCGCACCTTGGTCCCGCATCAACGACAGTGAGACTTACTGATAATGGCGGTATTAACCATGTTGACGGTACTGAGCGCTCAAAGCTGATGCTCCAAGTTGTGATACAATGGGGGTGTTTGGTAAAGTTGTGTGTTGGTTAATGTTTGTACGTTGGGAGGAGAGAGAGAAGGTCACAAGATGGCAGGGCAGTGCTTGTATATGAACTGAAAGGGCGCTAGCTCTGAAACGCGGAAAGTATGCTGGCTTTCCATACAGCACAGTTTCCATTGCCTTCCGTGACCCTATGGCAGTCCCTATGGCAGTTAGTTGACGTGATTGCCAGAGCTTCCGATCGCCGTCCAATGAAAACTTCATGCTCACCTCATCCTTCACACATTACTTGTCCTTAGTTGCCGATACACTCCGGGCAGTCATGCCAATTCCTCGCTATCCCCATCAGAGATTGAAGCATTCCAGACTTTTCACAGGTTCTCGCAATTACGTCAGCCATCACCAATACCTATATCACATGGTTAATAAGAAGCGGAAGCGTCTCCCGGTTTGTTCTCATGATTCGGAGTATTTGCTATCCGTACCATGGCGGGAGAGGTCTCGCCATCGGCCCCATTGCGGTGAAGGGAAGATTTACTTCTAGTACTAGATTCGGGTGGTGATGAAATGAATCATCAATCGACACATGCAAGTGGTGATGCATAGCGCGAAAGAGCTCCCATGCAACGCGACGGGGGTATATCCCTGTTTCTGCAGTGCCGAGCAAGCGAAACGGCTGGAGCCCCCGCCCCTCCCCTCAGAGAAAAGCTTGACTGCACCTTATCCTGGTCGATCGCTTTATCACTTAGGGTTAAAGAAGAGGCAAAACCCACGCCGCTTTGCATTTTCCTACCGTTTCGCTCGTCATACTCTACCTACTTCGTTACATGCAATTTGAAAATGCCATGTCGTCAGGATATGAGGTCATCATGAGGTAGGAGGTTGTTGCTACCTTTTCTCATTGGAATCTCGGTCGCATCCGATGAAGTAGGTAGGATGTTCTCGACATTTCCATCGACATTAGTAAATGCACACCATGATTCCTTTCCCCGCAAGCTATCGTACAGTATGCGCTCAGACGTGCCGGCGGGCAATTTTTGCTTTGGTCACCAGATGTCTTGATTCTGTCAGGGTAGCTCGAGTCTACCATGTACCTTGCTGTGTAATCAACTCGAAGTAGACTAATATCGGCTACGGCTGCGTCCGCAGGCCGTGCAGGGTTCAACGAGGCGTGGATTCAATGTGGCACGATCCACGGACTTCCCATTGGTCTTCGCGCCAGCCTGATTCTTATTAAGGTACTGTGGTATTATACTAATACAGTATTGCATGGAACTTGGCAGCGAAATGAGCTTGGACCCTATTCGGAGCGTTTAGCCCTGCGACGTGCGAGCTAGGGACGACTTAAACAAGTCTCAGATTGATAGGACAGCTGGGACCTTGGCCTCAAGTACTTGGACATCGCCGCTATGGTGAAGAAAAAAAGACTCGAGCGCCAACACTCCCAACATTGATTGGCTTGGACCTCGAAAAGGCTAGGAATCTTGATTGAATACGAGACTGGAAATTAGGAGGAGGTTTGCTCCCAACATTATTATCACAGTGAAAGCGGCAAGAAGTTTTTACACAGTAAGGTACACAGTAAAACCGTAAACCCCGATAGTCGCATGCGATCGAGGCTTCAGCAAGGTCTTGTAATGAGGCTAGGGTTCGGAAAAATACGTGTCTTGGTTCAACATGCATGTATAACAGATCACATTAAACTGACGTATAATATTAGTAAAATGTTAGTAAATTAACATCTGTAGAAAGTCATCTTCACATTTGCTTCAAAAACAAGTCCAATATCAAATATCTTCTTATATTGTCGTGGGGTGAAGTCGCACCCCTCTAGGGTTCACGGAACATTCTTGGTCCGGGGATTGTGGCTACTAGGTACTTATATCCTAGGGGCTTCCCGAGCAGAATTTTCTTCCATAAAGCATCGTCAGACACATACCACCCCTCTACAATATATTCTAACTTTATAATGTGACAAAAGATAACAAATCTAGAAATTTTTGAATAAAGAATAATTGAGTGGCTTTGGTGCGTAAAACCTCACCAGTGACTGTTTTTGGCCCTTTCGTAACGTTGCTCCCACCCAAAAAGAGCCTCTTCCAAAAACACTTCATTCAGGATTTCTATGACGTTTGATATCTCTTCACTCAGGTATACTTAGCTTCATTATCCAGCCAGGCCCATTTGGCACTGATAATTTCACTAGCGATGACGCTGTTGAGGTGATAACCGTAGGTCTGTTGTCACCAGCGACTGCAGGCCTTCAATTTGAAGCGCCCCATCGAGGCCTGATTAGAGTCATCATGGTATCAGGCCCGTAAGGCCTTTCGTTGATTGTTTTGAATAGGTTTCCGTGGTCGTTTGAAGGGGGAAGACCGATGAGTAAGTTAAATGTAAACATTTGATATAACGAACCTCATCTAAAAAAAAGAATACCAAAAGGGTTCCGGTTGCGTTATATGAAGATTTTTCGTTAGCCTCACCTAAATTTGGTGAAATCCGGGCCGTGTCTTCAGGTTTCCGTTATTCGGAATTCCCCTATAGTCAGCTTATGTTGCATATAATCGAAAATTTCCTACGTTTGGGCCATCGTTTAGTCCTGGCGGTGACGAATCGTTATTGCACCATGGGCACGAACCGCCATCGTTCATGCCCTACCGCTTTCACCGGTGCTATCAGACTTCAATCTTCGATGAATGCTGATCGCTAGCTTCGGGACGCTCCATCTCGCTTCCACAATCGAAAGCTACAGTTAAAATCTGAACCACGACTCTGCCTCGAATAATTCTACTACCTTTTCAGAACCCCTATTGGCAACACCCGTGATTCAAAGACCCTTCCACAAAAAGGCCTCCAAGACCCTTTCCCCTAGAACCTCCGTCATCGCCTGCCGACAGATCCCTACCAAATCCTCACACCCAAACGGCTGTAATCTATGCTCGTTGTTCCGACACCGATCAGCAGCGGAGAGTATAGTATCCGCAAAGCACGCACAGTTCTGTCCCGGCCGCGCCCTGTCGCCGTGGTATTTGTCGCTTACGAGCGAGATGGTACGGACGCAGGCTAAATAGACTTCGAAAAAGTTGATTTTCGCGATTGGGAAGGCGCCGCTGCATTCAGTATGGATGGCTGTTTGAAGGCGTTGCAGGCGGTGCTGAGCGGTACACGAAAAGAGGTCGTGTTCGAGAGGGCCGTGGTGGAAGCATGGATGATTCCTCCTGGTTTTCTGCGAGAGCCGGTCTTCATCTGTGCTACTGAGGTTATAGATTCGATTCCAAGTGGCATCGTCCGGGTGATACCCTCTTCTCTTGATATGGTGGAGCAAGGAGATTTTCTGATAGTCGAATCGGGGGTCATTGGGTTCGTTTTGCAATCTGAATCCGGCTGTTGCTTTGGCAGTGTGAGCTGGGATTGCCATCGAATGACAGCCAGACTTATGATCTGATGTATGAGAATTGAACCGTAATCTGCCACCCATAGACCTGATGTAACAAGCTTTGAAGTTTCGGCATGGACGTCCGCCAGGAAAAATAATGTCGCTGAATGTGTCACAGAGGTTCTCGAGCAGTGGGATCGATTGAAGGTCAGTAAACTGTCGGAGAACGTTGTAAACGTGTAGAACAGAGCCGACATAAGTTCGATAGCTGAACAATCGCAGACCGTAGCCGAAAAGCGCCTCGAGCATTTCGAGGATATGAGATCCGGAAACCCAAGGCGATTGAAAGTAGAAGTCGAATACTTTTACTTTGAGAAATCCCTTAAAGTCGAGATGTAAATTTTCTAGGTGGTATGCCAAGGTGCCACGACACCTGCATGGCATGGTCGAGTCGTTCAACACAGCGTATATACTTGGTATGGCCTCTTGTGCGAATTGGAGGGCCTGTAAACGGCATTTAGAAGGCGCGGCTGTAGGTTGCAAGGCAAATAAATAGCTTTTGCATGATTCGAGAAGTAATCGAAGCCCGTACGAACACCGAAGGCAATTGCTGTCGTTTTCGCCATGGGTAAAGAAATACCCTACTTCGGGGTACACGGGTGTCCCTACGCGGATAATGCCGATGTTCAGATAAGTGGCTTGTAAGTGCAGTCCGATGTTCTGCAGCATGACCGTGAGGCACTCCTCGTCGGTTGACCCAGGATCGGTGCTTTTCTGAAGAACAAGGTGCGAAGATCGTTCAAAAGTGGAAAGTGCCTCGCCCCGTCGCCTTTCTGGGCCCTTGTCCTTCATTCTGAGCAGAAGATACCAGGGTTTTTGTAAGGCTTCCACCAGTCGCTTTGTAGGCGACCTCGAACCATCCTCGTCGTTTATCGGTACGCCTAAATCTTGGTCCATTTGCATAAACTTGCTTCGTAGAACTTCCGGATCCGAGATGTCACATAACGTCTTTAATCGATTTTCAATTCCTTCGAACGCCGCAAAAGCTGAATGGGTGACGAAGGTCGCAACTACGAGGGAAATTTCGCCTCGTGCCGCCTGCTCCCAGGAGCGTTGCGTTGCCGTCAGCAAATCGTTCATCTCCTGTACGAGGTGACGTTAGCAAAGTATAACATCACAGCGGATGGCACGTGTACCTGGATTTCCTTGCGAATTTCAAAAGCTTCGCCCAATATATCATCGGCCAGTCGCGGAGGAGGTAGATCCGACGGGCCGGCCTTGCTTTCTCTTGCATCTACGCCACCTTGACTATCACGTAGCTTGTCCTCCAAGGGGCAGTCATGATCAGGGTGGTCATGGTCGGAACAGAGTGCCTTGAATCGGTTCTGTGAGGCTGTCACATGATCTTGAGGCTCCCGACTTGCGTGTGCTCGCGTGCACTTGTCTTCGGTTTTGGCATAACACCCGCAGAGATCGGTGTAAATCTTTGTCAAGCTGCATTTATGACACTGAAGTTAGTAGTTGTATAGAAATGGATCTGTACATTTACCTCGTAGTGAAATACTCGTGATTGGAGGTTTCTTGATCGTCTGCTCCTTGGCTGCTGGCTCTCCGAAAGAATTTGCTCAACTGGGTCCGAGCCGCAATCGCTTCGCGGAAGTGGAAGTCAACGGTGTTAGGCATCTCCACTGCCTTCGTTTGCACGATTTCAGCGAGGCCGAAAAGATCTTTAATCGAGAGAGTCTGCAGATGCTTATACCGACTCATTCTATGACTAACCAGCCAGGTGATGACCGCTCTAGTGTCTTGCTTGTACTGGACGTAGAGATCGAGAAGGCTCGAAGGGATGCGTCCTTCGCTTGTCTGGTGGGCGGCGTAGTTTAACATGGTCGCATATTTTAGTAAGATATAGATATCTTGATGAAAGAGATACGGGGACCGGTTGAAGTATAGCCAAGCAGTCGTGAATCAATGTGGCTAAAGCACTAATCCCAAACCATGTTCATTTTTGTAGCCGTACTAGACGCAGAGCGACAATTAAATGAAGAAGAAGATGGTTAAGCATCAATGGATCGTGAGACTTATACGTCACAAGAAGCGTTCTGGACCGGAAGTAGTAGCAATATATTAACTCTTATCCCAGACGAAATAAAGAGAAGCCCTCATGTCAGAAGCAGGGGAGGATAACGCAATTATAGACTTGTTAGAGAACCGTTCCAAGAGACAGCGAGGAGTTTGAGGACCTTGTACCCGATGCAATCGCAATAAGGCAGGTGGTACGGGCGACATGAGGACCTTGAGTAAATGATCCACACAAAACTCGAGAATTCAACGTCGTAACCGTGCAAGATGTCATCACGGCGGAATCACAGCTCATGTCTCGAAGCCTAGAGTCGCGCCATACATGACTGGATAGGGAGAATGAGCTTATACAAGATTAGTGGTGTTCGCCGTAAGGGTACGCGTCCTGACTACATCTTGCCATCGGGGAAAGTGGGACGTTCCAAGGCTTTGAATTTGTCCAGTGAAATCATTGCAAGGGGCACGTTCAGAAATAGGCCGTATGTGTGTCCTGAGTACCAACGAGTTCCCCTATGTCTAATTTGAAAAAAAGTCACAAGCAAAAGTACGGGGAGACACAAAGCTTCAGTCATAGACTATCGCAGTGCCCATATCCCCATAAAAGTGCTCATGGCTACAAGATCTTCATATGTTATCCATCCCCGTGGACCTTAACCGGTTACCATTTCTAGCAGCCCGCAATAGTACCAGCTTACGCCCACTTCCCAAGCAAAGCCATAAGCCCAGCACCGAGGAAGACGCAGACTATCATAAACACGAGGCGCCTATTGCTTCTGGTTCTCAATGGATTGAACAGGAAATCTCGTGCCAACAGCTCTACCAAGCCGGTGTAGAGGAGAATGCCTGCTGACATTGAGTCCAAGACTCCCGAGACAACGTTTGCCGTAAACGAGCCAGAATTGTATGTCGTGTGCAGTCCCAGGCCGATTGAAATCGCGATTGGTGTGGTGAGACCATAGGCAGAGCATAAAAGCCACGGTAGCCGACTCCCTGGCTTGAACGGAATAACAGACATGCGAGCGCCGATCCCTAAACCTTCGAACGTCTGATGAAAGACGAGAACGACGTATAGTGTAGCAAATTCGCTTCCGGCTACTCCAAGATTAAGCCCGATAATGACCGAATGGAAGATGACACCGAATTCGAGAATAAGAAAAGCCGCGATCTGCTGCCTGAATGATTGTTCTCGAGCTACGGAGTCGGCCTCAGGGTCGTATTCCTGGAAACCCTTCTCATACGCAACCGCGAAATTAGCGCGTTGGACGTCGAGTGCACGCTGCGCGGAGGAATCGCCACCGTTCTCTTTGGACTCATCGCTCTGGCCGGTGATAGCAGCCCCGATGTCCGTCTCGCCGAGGACGCCGTATTTCATTTCAACATAGCGCTGGGCACCAAAATCAAGAAGGAAGATCATCATGACAGACGTGAGCACAATTGCCGGGCACCACGAGTAAGACGCCCAACCTCCCGTCATGCCGACACAGGTTTGAGGCCCAATCTCGTGGTAAGCTGGGTCGAGTAGATGGATAAATGCTGTGGCGACAATAACACCAGCGCCGAAGTACCGAGCGAAAAGGTAGACATAAAGAGGGATTCGAAGTCGTGGAACTCGTTTTGCGAGGACGGGAAATAAAGTCGCTGCCGAGGAGCATATCATGATAACAAAAATTGCCGAGATTCTTGCTCCCAGGTGGCCATTGTACTCGTTGCTGGAGGCTTGAAGGGCACAGATAACATCCTTTGGATCGGCGGTGCTGAGGTCGACATTGCTAGAATTGAAGCCAGTGCTGCTAAAATCGGTGGAAGACATGGTCTTCGTCTCTTCTGCGTGATAAGTAGAGATTGGAATGCAGGAAGGATATTGGGGGGCGTCGGCGAATTATATGGTCTTGGCGATTTCGGACTATTAAGGATCTTGAGCGAAACACGTGCCTTTTAGGTTAGTTGCATTGAAAAAGGTCCTCAATCAACCAGCAAGGTCCTCAATCGACCAGAAACCCAGCCTTCTTGTTTGGCCCCACCTTGTACTAGTCACAAAACAAAATATTTGGAATCGAAATCGAAATTCGGCCTTCATAAAGCCTTTGTACGACGTTAGATAACCTTGCATACTCATCATATACGAGATGATGCAACAAAGAACGGATACATGTGCAGTTCAGTCTCAAATACTTATCGCTGAGCGAACTCTCGAGTCCCTCGAGAATCTCGAGAAGATCTTCGTAGAGATCTCACCTGTTAAGCTGAATGAGGCCTTACAGGCCTTAACTACATTGAAGCTGTATGAGGAGCAGCAAACCTCATTTTTGGTCGATCCGGATTTCAGCCGAATGCTCAGAATTCATGAAAGGAAGCTTTTAAAGCGTCATATGAAGGGCTTGAAGCAGAGGGATTTGAGGGACTGGTTAGGGAGGGGGTAGGGGGGGGAGGCAGATTTGGTAGGGCCAACTGAGTTGCCTCAGGACCTCAGACGTGCGTGGCTAAGCCCCTGCGGGTTAGCTCTGCTTACTTCGCGAGGTCAGTGCAGCACAGCTTCCGTAGTAAGCAAAGCGCTAACCCGCAGGGGCTTAGCCACGCACGTCTGACGTCCTGAGGCAACAAATGGGGTCTCATATAGGGGTGCTTATATAACAAGGGAACCACTAAACGTTACCCCCCCTTTCATATATCCCCCCAGTTTACTAAGGTATACCCCCCCAAAAAAGGCTTAGTAGCATTATTTATAGGTACTTCATCTTTGGTGTGACTGCCACCAAAATTCCTGTATCTTCGGGTTATGTTTCAATTTGAAAGGCACAAAAAGCACAATAATCTTCAGATACCTGACGTTTGGAGCGATTATCACCTAAATCTATGTACTTTCAGGTAGATTCATCTGAACGGCTCCATAGAAGCCAGCTTCATCTGGAGCTTCCCTCTAATACTCTACTGCAGCCGGAGCTCCACCCTCCCCCCCTACCTCGCCCTCTACCTCTACCGACAACCCCCCTACTGCCTATACATCCGCTCCGCCCCCTACCTCGCCCCCTACTTCGGCCTCTACCTCCACCCCCCGACTGTGTTTGTTGAGTTCCTACCCTCCTCTTCTGCTTGTTGCCTCAAAACCTTCTCCGCACGCTCAAATTGGGAGGGTAATCGACGAGTAGAGTCTTCAAATTGTTGCTCCTGACGTGTACGCGTAGTGGATCTAACCGGCCTTCCTCGCGGTCTCGTGATAGGAGGATTTTGAACTAGTAGCAGTTGGTCAACGGGAATATCTAGTACTCCTTCGGGCTGAATATCGCGACGCGTTCACACCAAAAATGAAGTACCTATGGATATGCTACTAAGCCTTTTTGGGGGGGGGGGGTACATGTAGTAAATTGAGGGGGGCATATGTAGTGAAAGAGGGGGTACGTTTAGTGGTTCCCTTAATTAATTGAGTGAGTTTGAGTTTAAATTTTCAAATTATATACGGTTTTTTACCTTGAATAAACTATAATCTCGGACGTTGTGACTTATTATGAAACGCTTTCAAACTATTCCAGAGAATATAAATTTCTGCGCTTCTGTTCTGTCTCTACGCCATTAACTCTATACCTCTTGCCTGTTTACATATCTGCTCGCAAGATGGTCGACTCTGCTGATCGAGACTTCTCTGGCAAAAACCAATCTACCACCTTGTCAGAGGGAATTACCCGTGCACTTGATTATACAAGATTGACCGAGCCTACAAAGGCGACGCTACCAGAGGATTCTGAGGAGCCTCCTATCCAGCTGTTGAAAAGAGCACTGTCGACTAAATCTGTGATCTCAAATACGTCAAGCTTTGCCTCAAGGATGCAACGAGTCGCGTTACAATCTGAACTGGAGCGGGAAGATTTAAGAATCATTGGTCTCGGGTCTTGTGGCACAGTTTTTGAGATACCAGGAAGCGAATTGGCATTCAAGAAAGGCACGAGCGAGTCTGGGATCTGGAGAGATTTCTGTCTCACCAATAGAGTCCACAATGCAGTTCAAAATGTGCGGATGATGATGCAAGAAGCCTTCCCGGATTCTACGATTCCGAAGACCCCGCTGTGCCATAACTATCACTCTGCCGACAACGAAAAGTTCTGGTCTAACAACGTAGAACGATTCCCTCCAGGCCGTCGTACGAAGCAACCACTTTTTACGGTGGACCGGATCCTTCCATTACCTCAAAAAGCGAGAGAGGGTTTGATCGAGCTGTATTTTGACGAGGATGAAAAGGCCCAGCAGGAAGCAAAAGATGACCAGGACAACAAGGATTGCCTCGTGCGCATCTATCTTGGGGAGCGAGAATCAATTAGACAACAGTCCGATGTCTACGACACGCTGCGAAACTTCCCCCTGAGACTGAACATGATGGAAGACCTAGAACTTGAAGTCTCGGAGCTGGCCAATGAGATGGCGATTGGTTTGGCTATATTGCATTGGCAGGCTCAGGTGGACGGCATGGACGTGGAATTTGTATTCGGGAGCTCTGCAACTTGGGACACGGAACATCTAATAGGATACGATGATATATCTGCACCACCGCACATGGTGGAGACTACACCGCACACGGTGGAGACTATCAATTTCAAACGCAGAGCATTGCATCTCTGGATGTTTGATTTCGACAAGGCGACCGAGACCGAGCTCACCAAGGACGATGTCGTTACGAAGCTCGTCCCTGCTTTCATCGGCAATGACCCTTACTATCCCATGCCGCAAGTTGACGAGGAGCTGTGGGATGAGTTTTGCGGCACGTACTTGAAGGCCAGTGAGGTAATTCTACAGGGTAAGAGGGTCAATCAACGGGTCAGAAGTTTGCCGCGGCGGTTCCTCGATGAGGTGCTGATGATGTTGAAGAGGCATGAGGATTGGAATGAGAACAACAACATCGTGTTCACGAATTAAATGAACTCCTTACCGGAATAATGCTACTTTTTTGTCATTCCTTCTGTCACAAGTAATAGCTAAATGTCGACAACAATTCGTACAACCAACATTGAAAGATAACTTCTACCTGTAGTTGTTAATGTTGCAATAATTGTTTGAGTACAATCAATTGATCCTGATTTTAAATACGTACTTCGTAAAGACATGCATTTCTAAGTTGAAACTGCGAATGCAATTGGTTTTTTTTTTAGGTAAGAGACTCAAAGATCCACAATCCCTGAGACGAGCTGGGATCATTCGACACAAGACATTCTAATCGAAGATTCTAAGATCCAGAAAAAGAAGAAAAGAAAGAAGCTGCGGCAGGATTGCGGCTTTTGCATACGCGGGTGCTCAGCCTTATGGTGGTCATGTGACCGTGCGTTAGGTGACAAGGCTTCAAGGTTTGTCACATTCTCTCTGAAACCGCACATCTAGTCAGGCATGTGGTATCGCCGTGTCAATCTTGAGCGGGCAATGACAGTCGAAAAGGTCGCCACAGAACTTGGAATTCCCCACGAAGATGTCAAAACTAGATGTACGCCACTGGAGAAGCAGGAGCACGTCGAAGAGCTGATGCAAAGCGGCAACAATACCGTTATCTTCTGTGGTGATGGGATCAATGATGAGGCCGCTCTTGCTCAGGCCAATGTTGGCCTGCGTATAAACAATGGTACGCGCTTGATGCGAAATGCAGGGAATGCAGTGCTCATCGGGCCTTCCCTATCCGGCATCCTCGTGCTCATAGACCTGTCCCGTCACTGCCATGGCCAAATGGTCTTCAACTTTGCCTGGGCCGCATTTTATAACGTTTTTGCCATTCTGCTTGCTGCGAGAGCCTTCATAACGATCCGTTTTACCCCGAGTATGCCGGACTTGGAGAGGCTGTGAGCGTCTTGCCAGTTCTCTTCGTCCCGATGCATCTGCGGTGGAGACAATATTTGTAAGATTTGGGGTTACGGTACGACAGGTGGACGGACACATCAACCAGCCGAGTCTGGTCCTTCTGATGTTTGACATCGGCTAAATAAACAGGCAGAAGACCTGTGGGCTTCTCGATGGCGGTGAAGGGTTTCCGTCTGTTTGAGAGGCTCAAGTCGAGTTTCCATGCTGGCCCTAGTGGGTTCATCCATCATGGGATGCAGGAAGTTCGAGGCTATTTCGGGCTTGAATACCTAAGTGCCAAGATCGGCCCGGACTTCGTCCCGTAATCACTGGCAACGCAACAGTTTGGACAGTTTGGACCCCGACGCTGGGGACTCATCAATCGTTTTCGATATCGGGCGAGATCGACCCCGCATCTTTATCGGGGCGATAGCGCGCGACGCAGTGATTGGTTTATGCTTTGCCGACGGCGGCAGGTCTGGGCCTTCGCCGACATCCTTCTCAACTTCATTCCGGTGAAATACTTCCTGTTACGGTGGCACTTGGCGAACTCGTGATTGAGCAGACGGTGTGGGGTGTGCGAGGTCCGTCCCATATATATACCAATCCCCCCCCCTCAGCAGGTGAATTCAAAGAACCCAAGAATACTCACCTCGTCACCATCGAACCAAAGAACCATCAAAGTTCACAACGAGGCCAACGCCTATAACACGTTTCCAATACCTCTTCTAACAAGATGGGTCCTTGCTCTTGCTGCTCTCACCCCGGTGACTGCGATGGCTGTGGATGCAGTACCTGTGGCGTACGTCTCTTCCTCCGCATGCTTGAAACCATGGGTTCCCAACGGAAGCAAAACTTATGCACCGTGCAGCACTAAAAGGAGACTTTGTCTCTCCGTGATTCGGCTTCGAATGCACAAATCAATGGCGTACATAGATCACAGGCAAAGACAACGGTCATGGGGTATCTTCGAATAGCTATGAAGGTGGAAGGGGTAATAGAACGATACGCTAGTCACTCTTTCAAAGACCAGGTCAACGATTTGATCCGTGGTTTTTAATATAATGGGCCTGAGATGCGAATGGCATATATGACTTGAATTTATTATTTGATGCTGCAGCCTCACAGTATACTGCTGGAAACAACTCGAGCAAAACGAATGTCACTTGACCCTATGATTATGCGTGTCTATCAAGCTCCCACTGGTGGTTAATGACTGCCTACTTGGTAGTACTTCGACTTTGGGCTTTGGGCTTGTCGTTCTGTCGCTATCGCTTTCCCAAGACTTTGCTTGCCCTCTTCCATCCTCCAATCAGTATGCAGATGTAAAGTTTATCTCTTCTCCCGTCAGCAGTCTAGCAGACAGCCGCCATATACATTGATGACATGGGGCACTTGAGTATTGGAGTATCCTTGGTGGAAGATAATGTCAGCGGAAACATGGAGTGCTCCAATTTTATCCGAATCACGTGCCACTAGGGGCAGGCAAGTACTTTGGTGGTGTAATCTTGGCTCTGTCCATCCCATGATTGCCGCCCCTGTAGCCTGGCGGAAACCACTCGTCATCCATCTTCCCCATGGCCGCACCGTTGTCGTCCGGAAACGAGGCAAGCACGTACTTGCATTTCCTGAAGTGGCGCGCTAGATTGGAACCACGGGGGAATAGTTTCACTCTACCATTCCGATTGCAGAATTCACATTGGAACCGCTCGGCTCCATGTTTCTCATCTTTATGCCTTTTCAGATTCGCGGCGCTGGTACACTGGTGGGCGCAGATACTGCAATCGAACGCTTTTCTCCGTAGGTGGAAATTCGTGAAATGTTCCTCGAGGACTTTGGCGGCAGCGAAACTTTTGAGGCAAGTTGGACACTTATATGGGCGGTACCCGCTGTGACCCCAGGTGTGGCGTTGAACATTGTTGGCGTAATGGTGCGGGCTGGCCCCGAAGATGCCCACACGGCATCCGAGCCAGCGGCAGAAGACCTCACTCTTAACACCGTGCGCGGTTTGTAGGTGCTCATGCAATTTATCGCCCAGCGGGACGACATGCCCGCAGGGTTGACCGTTCCCGTCCACCCATTGGCAACGTGCGGAAGGAGCGATGGACTTCTTGTCAGCAGGATTTTCAACGTCTGCGTCGAAACTGGGGGGTCGGGCATTGCCAGTAGACACCGTTGGCCCGCCATTGTCCTGGGCCGTATCTGTAGACTTTCTGCGAGAGACGGCTTTGAGCAGGGGCCAAGTAGGTGAAGAGTTGCCGGTCATCTGCCCACCGCCGGATGAATCCTGAGAGAGAGGGGCACATATAGATGCTGTGCGATCCGCAGCAGTCCTAGTCCTGAAAGAGGACACCAGGACAGAGTTAGGTCTGTCACCGTGGCCATCATCGGAACAGAGTGAATTCCTTGGGGGCACATGCCCAGTTGGTGCTGGCACACACCCGGTTGGTGCTGGCACACTAGCATCATTCGAAGAGAGGTCAAAGCAGTTAGATTCAACAGAGGCTTTCTGCATTGGAAGACGAGGTAAGCAGTTGCCAAGCCCAAACGTTTCCGTCGTTTGGTCGCCAAAGAGCTCAGTATCAAAGCCAGCAAAGCTTGAGTTATTCAGATCTCTGCGATCAAACCCATCGCAATCGATGCAGAACCCGCAATCCAACAAATAATCTTCTAAACAGTCATCATAACACTCTTCGTGATCAGAGCACGTGTCGCAAATAGTCTTCGAGCACTGAGGGTCGAGACATGCAGGAGATATATAACATTGACTTCTTTCGGATGAGGTAGGGCAGGCCGGGTACTCGCTGCTACACAAATCGCAGGCTGGATCGGATTGGTGATTTGACGAACTAAAGGATCTCGACTTCGGATGAACGGTCTCGACAAAGTCATAACATGAACGTACAGCTGATGGAGAACAATCGCTGGAGGCTGCGAAAGTTTCCTGGTTCGAGTGATCGACTTGATGCTTGTCGTCCCGCAATAACGCATAAATATGCTGTGGCGGATTCTCGAAGGGTGGAAAAGAGTTGCTGGTAGACGTTCTTTCTTGGCGAGAAAGATTGATTGGATCTCGAGGCATCAATAAACCTTGGCGAGAGGTGCGGAGGGTACTGATACCGGTTTCCTGCGTAGGGTGGTTCAACATCGACAGTCTCTTCGCAGTACTTTAGTGTTGGCAGAAAAGAAGAGTCTGTTTGAGTTTCGAGGAGTTTAGAAAGAGTTGCCTTATTCCGTAAATACTCACTAACGAAGTTACTCGATGCTTAGTTCTGCCAGGAGTATTGAAGCAGACTGGATACTTGCATGGATTTCACATGAACAGTCAGGTTTGATAGAACATGAAGTACCTTAGCTGCTAAATCCGCTGCGGGCCCGGAACTAAGAGGCTAGGCGGAAGCGATTCACTAGTGGCTACGACTCATGGTGGGCGGTGCCAATAAGCTGCCGCCGACAAGGTGGGATATCCCTTAAACCGTCGTTATGGCTGCCACCCCAGGATTAGATTTCCTAGTGCGGGGTAGAGGAAAATAGGGGTTTCTCCGCAATAATCCCCAATTGCTTCAAAAATCAATTAAACTCCCCTCCCCTGTGTATGCCCCCTTCGCTTCCCCCCTTCCTATGCATGTAGAGCCTTTCAGCAGGCCTCATTTTTGCAGGCTGCTAGCCCCCTACACTGTTCAGAAGTGCACCCAAACCAGGTTTGAATAGTACGTTTTCGTTGTTTCTTTGGCTGACCATTACCAGTCACCTCGCTCAATGCCTTGCGTTTAACCCCTTTATCAGCTCCTGAAGTGAATCTTTTGACTGCTTTGCACGGGGTGCAATAGGCCTTTTTAGGAAGGTGTCTCCAACGATGTTCCTGAACTGAAGGTGAAATCGATGGATTCGAATTGCTGAAGTCGTAGAATCGTTTACGAATCGATTCAGCTGAATTTCGCATCAGCGAAGTAGCCACCTTCTTCTGAAATCGAGCACGTGTCATTTTGCTTGTAGAATAACTGAGCTTGTAGAGGATGTAGACATTCAGAACAGCTGCATCTAAATGAAACAGAAACAGAGACCATCAATAACGTCGACATCGATGTTTGACGGAGGAATATTGTTCCCTTTGCTGAGCATTTTCGTCGACTCCCCCCATGTGTAAATTGTAGTCCACCACTGCTCGTGAAAAGGGTAAAATTTGGTTGTTTTCTGAATCGAGCTGAACGAAGTCTTCAGGAATATGATGTCTGAATCGAGAATCTCTGGGAACGATTTTTTGAGCTTCCTCAGACCAATGAGCCGTTGTCATTAATAAAACAGTGTTGTTGTTCTGCCAGACCGTACATAGTACGTGATCATCGACTGTTGTGACTGCTGTAGTACCCCAATTCTTTTCTTAGTAAATTTTCATCAAATTCAGAGCCCTGTTTTGCCGTTCTCACAGCTTCTACCCTCAGAGCTTTTAAGGTCATAAACAGGTCAATTGAGCTGAAGAAATTGTTCAGATAAACCACATATTCGTAGGATCGAGGTAGCGATTTAACGATTTGAACAACCATCGAAGTCGAAGGGCTAAAATCCTGAATTTGGTGTAAATCAACGATTTTAGTGGTTTTCGATGCATACATGAAGGCATATAGATAATTCTCACTACATAGGCAGTAGATTTTAAACCCTCGATCGGCTTCCTTACTGAGTATGTATCCCAATAGCTCTCCGCGATTTATGGAAATCAAACCCATGAATAGTAAAATCCCCACGAAGACGTCAATTTCAGCTCAGGGCCGTTGTTTAGCCGTTCTCCCTGTCTTCTGTGCCTTCGTATTCGTGAACTCGGAAATTTGTTCAAGCATGGATGGGGTAATGAACAGACTGAAAAAATCCAATGGAGTCACCTGGGGGTAATTTAGGCTGAAAAGGCCGATCCTTCACCTGGATAGGTCGATATGTAGAAGAAGGAGGTTCAATCGAATCTAGTATTTCTTGAACCGACGGCTTGTTTTTAGCCTTTCGGAGCTTTTGAACAGCCTTCGGTGCAGTGTCTGGTACGGAAGGAATTTCTTCCTCATTAGCTCGCATATTGAGCTGAGTAGGTAGATGACTATGTAGATGGTGGGGGGTGGGTGAGCTGGGTAGGTGGGGGATGGATGTGGAAAGCTGATGTGAATGTAAACAGTGCGGTAAACAAATATTTTGGTGGGGTGCCTAAATAGGCTTATTCTAGCTTCGTTAATCCTGGGATGGCAGCCATATTTTAACGACGGTTTAAGGGATAGGAAAGCCGCACCGCAAAACTCGATTCCCCCCCAAACTTACTTCTGAATCTACAGAGCAAGCCACTTCAACGCTATAAAGGCTGACAATGATGAGCGTAAAATAACAATGTGAAACGACGGGTTATTAAACTACATAAAATTACAATAACTCTTTCTGAAATAATTATTAAATTTGGTGTAACTTGGTGGGAAGCGAATTTTGCGGTGCGGCTTTTTTTGCTAGAACTACCCGCGTGAGGGTGTAAATTTGCAACCACGACTCCACGAGGGCTCTCCGTAATACCCGCAACTGGTGTTAAAGGGATTGGGGAAATTCTCACGTAGCAACAGAGTGTAAGGTCGATAGATTATGTGAAACATAAATCCAACGCGCTGCATTCCCCATCGGGAAAGGGGAGGAACTGTCCTTTAGTTGGAAAACAAGCCTTTTGTAACAAATGCTTTCCCCGTTGTTATCCTCATCATCACGCCACTATGCGCTGGCTTGATTTTGGTAATTCGTCCCTGGGACAGCGCAGAGTTCTGTGGCTGACGTCAATCGATCGAAAACCAAGATGAGATTCGCGAGCTCCAGTCCAGTCCAGTCCAGGGCATGAGCCTGATATGTAGTTTCAATTTCGCGAAAAATGATTACATAGTAGGGTTAGCGTACATAGAATACAAGATCTGCGCCCCCCGCTACCTATCGCCAAAAGATTGGTGTGATGGACGGCCGATTTTAAATCAATGCGGTTTAGGTTTCATTACATAGGAGATGGCATTCAAGTCTCGCACGTACAGTCGCTGAGCGTAGTTTTTGAAGAGCTGGTGGAAAGAATCGTGAATGTGTATGTGAGAGAACGGTGCAAGTACATGGCAGCAAAGCAGGCGAAGAAGTAGGAGTGGAACTTGTTATTTACTTTATCCATAGACATTATATACTCTGTTCATCGTCTCCATACCCCCTCGCCCAGCCCCTCCAATGCATCAAATCTATATACAACCATAACCATCAACGATATTAATACCAGCAGCGCGATGTGGAAGTTCGACAGCATCGGCAATCTCTGCACCCTGTCAATCTCCTTTAACTTCTTACCCTCACCCCCTACACCCCTCGCCCACGGCTTCCCCACCCCAAACTCCTCCAGCACTTGCTCACTCGTGATCTTGCTCCCTGCCAGCACAATCGGAACGCCCGTCCCCGGATGCGTCGATGCCCCCACAAAGTGCAACCGGTCAATCGACGGGTGCTTCGTCGACGGCCTGAAGGAGAGAACATTGAAGAAGCTGTGACTGAGCCCCAGAATGGCGCCTTTGTCCAGGTTGAAGACGTCCTTCCAGCTCTGGGGCGTGTTGACGATTTCTCGGATGAGGGCTTGCTGGAGGCCGCGAGCGCCGGTGCGGGCTTCGATGGTGGAGAAGACGGTGTTGCGGGCTTTGGCGACCATGGCTTCCCAGTCTTGTTTGCTGTGCAGCTCGACTCCTTTCCCTTCGTCCTTGTCCAGTAGATGCCCGACGGGGACAAGGACGACGATTGAGTCTTTACCGTCTGGCGAGGCGCTGGGGTCGATCCTCGAGGGTACGTTGACGTAGAATGATGGTTGTTGAGGTATGAGTTGTAGCTTGAAGATGTCATCGAAGGACTCGCGGTAGTCATCTGCGAGAAAGATATTGTGTGTGGTTAATTCGGGGACTTTGCGATCCATAGCCCAGTAGAAGGATATTGAGCTGCAGCTCCCCGGCCGCTTTAAGAGTGACTTTGCTCTTGAAGAAGGGGGTAGAAGATTGTTGTAGGCGTAGACAAGATCAGCATTCATCACCACAACGTCGGCTGTCAATGATTCGCCGGTGCTCAAAGTGACTCCTGTAGCGCGGCGGCCTTTGGAATCGAGGTTTACTTTAGAGACCGAAGTTGAGAGACGATAGGTGACGCCTAAACGCTCTCCAACTTTGACAAGTGCGTCAATGACTTTGTGAAAACCACCTTTGGGATACCAGATCCCCTCGGCAAGCTCGGTGTACTGGAGAAGAGAGTAAGTCCCAGGGGCGTTAAATGGAGACATGCCCATGTACATGCTGCCAAAGGTGAAGACGCGGCGGAGACGTTCAGTCCAGAAATACTTCGATGCGCGGGAGTAGATGCTTTCGAACGGATGCAGTGCGAAGAGGTGTCGGAGAAAGGAAGGCCGCGCCATGGAGAGGAGAGATGTAAAGTTCTTCCTAAGCACCTCTTTGACACTGATCTCATAGTGGCGATGGGCTTCTTGCAGAAACCCTAGGTAGCGCTCGAAACCGTCTTTGCCTTCCCATTTCTCCACCTCGTTCTTCATCCGAGCCACATCCGTTGAGAGCTCAAAAGATTCGCCGTCACTGAACCAGAGGTTGTAGTTGGGCTCACATTTCATAAGCTCCACACCTTCAGCTTCCAGAGACGTGTCGAGGTCGTAGAAAGCTTCACGAAAGAGGTGTGGGAGGAGAAGGAGCGAGGGGCCTTGGTCGAAGCGCTGACTTATATTAGTGAGCAAGAAGACCACCTGTAGAGACGGTCTTACATAGCCATCGTAATGTATCAACGAGCATCTTCCGCCCGTAAAGGCGTTCTTCTCAATGACGGTAACTTTCAAGCCAGCCTTTGCAAGCCGGGCTGCTGTGGCAACCCCACCGACGCCAGCGCCTGTAAAGAAGCAAAGTATTAGTGAAACTCAGGGTGGTATGAGAAAAAGGTGTTATAGGATAGCATACCTACGACAATAGCAGTCTTCTGGCCTGTTCTCTCACCCATCGCATGTCCAAGAATTCAAAGGTTGTCTGCCACATGTTGAGGGCTTGATGAAGCACATTGACTCTCGTACTAGATCCACTAGCGAAGGAAGCCCTAATGACGTCTTTCACCTTGTCTCATTCCGCACCCGCGGTCTTCATTCCGCACCGACGAGTTTCATAAGACATGGGTTACGGCAGGTGGTTGTTTACCAGTTTGGTGCTAATGTACAACTATGAACAAAGTGGTATCTCGAATATATACAGGTCCCATTACAACAACGAATCTTCCTAATACACCTTGCTCCTATATGCTCGATTATTTTCATTGATTTAGGGCTTTCCAAGCAACCTGCAGTCTCCTCAGTTTGGGCACTGTGGCTCTCCCTGCCTTGACTTTGTACCCTGGTTTTCGGAGAACCCTGCCAATCTCGACATAACTTTCGACTGCTACGCGCATTGGGCCTCGTGCCTCAAGCGGTAGCTGTTCAATGGCTCCCTTGGCTTCAGAGTAGATGGCGAACGCGCTGTCGAGAAGTCGTTGCCGGAGTACTTCGGCATGACTGCTGGTATGATCCTTGAGGATGTCTCCTGGATTTATATCCTCGTCTTTCAGCCAAGATGTAGGAAGATAGACACGATTATTGAGAGCATCCACTGTAATGTCTCGGGCAATGTTAACATATTGCAACGCGATGCCCATTTGAGCTCCAGCATGGACTATATCTTGGCGCATATTTTTAGGAGTAACAACAGTAGTGTGGTAGTATACGAGCTCTATGCATGATTCTGCAACCGTGCCAGCGACTCGGGAGCCATAGACTTTCAACGTAGGTTCGTCCTTGATCGGAAAAGGGTTGTCGGAGGAGGAGAAATGCAGATCTGTCCCGAAGCCCTTCACCAGGTCATAGAGTGGGGTAGGGGAGAGATAGGATATTGGAAGTAGGAGGAGGGCTGCATGTGCATCAGACGGAAATGTATTCCTAATGAATGTATCTTTCGTGACAGTCTTTTCGGAGGATTCTGCGCCGTAGGCAATATCCAGAAATTGGGTGAGTTGGCGAATCCAATGGTGCGCCTCCGAGATACTGGCAGCGTTGTCGACAAGGTCATCCGCGACCCGGCAAAAAGAGTATAATAGGATCATATCGATACGCAGGCGACCTTGGAAAACCCCACTTGCTAGATAGAAGCTCCTGCTCTTAGCTCTAAGACGCGCCAGCGCTTGTTGTAACCCGGCTATTCGATCGTCATCGTATGCGCTGGTAGGTGTGAGGAGGCTACGGACAAGAAGAACTGGCGATGGTAAGGAGGGTACTGAGGGAAAAACAGACGGGAATGTCTGCAGGATAGCCAGAGCATTGTCGAAGGCGACCAGACCAAAGACAATAAGGATATTGGTAACAACGAAAAAAACTGCCTCCTCGATTTCTAGCCCGTCCCAAAGGTGCACACCATATTTCGTCCCTGACTCAATGACCCAAGTGCCTCGTCTCAAAGCAAAGGTGTCGACGATCCATAGATAAATGGTCGGTAAGGCGATCGGTAGGAGGGTGTTCGAGAAAGGGAGTTCTAGTAGGAGTTGATGCGCAAGGCTCCTGTCAGCGGTTAGTAGGTTCTTTGCCCTCATTGCGAGCGTTGAGTTTGTACCAAAGTAATAATACAAAAGGCCCAGCCCACACGAGTATCAAACCCATGTACAGCCCCTCACCTCCATTCAAGATCATCAAAGCACCAGAGACAATTGCAACCACTATTGCCCAAGTGCCAACCCATCTCCACAGTCGTAACCGTCTTCCGTTGTTCAGCAACTTTTTCCCTCGAAGGTAGACAGGGTGAAATGTGGGCTTGCTGATTATTAAGTATAGTAGAGAGGTGTTGTAGGTTTGGATGATGAAGAAAAAGATTTCCTCGGCGGGTATTCTAAAAAGTGTAGGCCCAATTATAACATTGCTTGGATAGGTCCATATTCGATTGTGTATTAGGTAGGAGTCCCAAGGGGTTGTAGAGACAACAGCGATCTAGAGAATCTGAGCGCTGGGTCCTGGAAGATTCACGGATCGTGGACTTACGGCTATCAGAAACAGTACTTTATAAACGTCGATTTTTGTCCACAGAGGGTAGAAAAGAAAGCTTAATGCTATCGCAGGTGGGATCGTGTATTGTAGATGACTGTGAAGCACTGTTAGGTTGCCTCTTGAGCCCACGGAAGCTGTTGCTTACTTACACCAATGCATAATCGTAACCCATTTCTTGTGATCATTGACGCGAGGAAGTTGCTGGATTCATACTCTCAAACACATTAAGTACCAACAAAGTGGGGAACGGCAAGTGAGGAGAATGTAGTACCGTTGGTGCGAACACTTTAGGCAACAATGGGTTCTCAACTCCTCTATATGTTGGGTATTCTGTTGATGCTTTCAAACTTTTGGCGACAGCGATGGGTTCATACCTTTTCGCGGGCGAACCTTGTGTGATTTGTGAGTAAAGGTACACAGTACATCGAATCCGTAACATTTGATGTGATTGTAAAAGCAGCACCGGGACAAGCTGCCCTGGCGCGGAGTCGATATATTCCGGACCGTGAGCCGAGGGGTCTATGACATCATGGCAATGACCAAACAAAAGCTGTTCAAGAATTACCACTAGTGGCTGCAGCTGCAGGTGATGTGATGCATTGGGATACTGTACCTAAGGTATGGGCAGAACTCTAACGAAATACATTACGGAAGTATTACTCGTTCATTCTGCAGCATTCTTCCGCGATTTCCGGCCGTCAACTTTTTGTGCTTGGCACATGACCAGGGCTTTTTCACATGCTTTGTTTGAGCATAGGGAGATGATCCATGCCCGCCAGTTGGCAGTTCCCAAGGAGGGGAAGAAGATCGGATGGCTACATCTCGACAGTTTGTTAACAGCATTGAGGATGTCGGGGCGCCTTATGAGTGTTTCTAATCTTTGCTATTTTGAACGACTAAAGCTCGGTCCATCAAATCTATCACCATGGTTAAAGCCAGTAGTGAGACAAAAGCCCACCCTCATCCGTAAGATGCTCTTCGGTTCTAAGACTGTCGTTGGCACTCACCTCGTATAGATACCTCTCGGGCAACTTCGCGCCCGTCCACCGTGTCCAGCGTTTGACTCCATGCACATACGGTGGGACCATCCCCAAGGAGCTTGCTGGTGGTGAATACATCCGCAATGGAGGAAATCCGGTGACAAATGAGGCATTGGGTCGAGACGCACATTGGTTCGATGGAGATGGTATGCTTAGTGGCGTAGCCTTCCGACGCAGTGACGAGAAAGACACTGTTCAGCCGGAATTCGTCAACCAGTACATTTTGACGGATGTTTACCTGTCAAGCGTGACATCGACAGTGCTCGAAACACCCATTTTGCCTAGTATTGCAACGCTCGTCAATCCTCTCAGCTCCTTGATAACAATCATCCTCCGCATCTTCCGCACTATTGCACTTGTTATATTGTCGCATCTGCCAGGGTCGAAGCAAGCTATAAGGAAGATTAGTGTTGCGAATACGTCCATTCTCTATCATGACGGCCGAGCATTGGCAACGTGTGAAAGTGGACCGCCGATGCGAGTAGCGCTACCTGGTCTCGAAACAATTGGATGGTTCAACGGAAGGAAAGCCGAGGGGGAGGTTGATGATAACCATACCCCTGGTTTTGGTGGAAAAGGGCTGCTCAGTTTTATGAAAGCGTGGACGACTGCACATGTAAGATTACTGGTAGGTTGTTTACGGGTTGTGTTACTGACCGTACGTAGCCTCGAGTTGACCCTAACACGTCCGAACTAATCCTCTATCATTCGACATTTGCACCGCCCTATGTGCATTACTCCATCGTTGCCCCCTCTTATGGCGGGGAGAAGGGAAATGGCCTCAAAAGGCAAGCCGCCAAACTCAATACTCCTGTCCCTGGTATAAAATCCGCCAAGATGATGCATGACTTTGGTGTATCAAGCAGCCACACAATCATAATGGATCTTCCCCTATCGCTGGATCCTTTAAACCTTGCGAAGAACAAGCCAGTAGTAGCTTATGATCCAACCCAACCCTCACGTTTTGGTGTCTTCCCACGGTATGAGCCAGATAAGATTTGCTGGTATGAAACAAATGCCTGCTGCATTTTCCACACTGCGAACTCATGGGAATCCACCTTCACCAACTTTGGAACAGTGCAGCAGGAATTCAAAGCCGTAAACATGTTGGCATGTCGTTTGACTTCGGCTGCACTTGTGTTTAGTGCCGGTGATTTAGCGGCGCCAGTTCCTATCTATCGCCTACCAGCTCGCTATCAAGAGGAAGAACAGTGCCGCCTGTACTACTACCAATTCCTTCTACCCCCAGATCCAGAGCAGATCAGATCTCAACACTTCGGAAGCGGTGTTGTAGATAATGCATCTTATAAAAAAAACCCTATCAAGTATCAATGGGCGCTTTCGGCCATACCGTTCGAATTTCCCTCTGTTCGAGATTCTGTGTCGATGTCCGCTGCAAAGTATATATATGGCTGCTCAGTGTCTGGTTCGTCGTTTGGAGCAGCACTTGGCCGAGCCGTCAAAATCAACTCTCTTGTCAAGGTCGATGTGGAGACTCTGATCGAGCGAGGCCAGACTAATCCACCGACGCCCATAACTGGATGCGTGGACACGAGGAGTGTAGCAGAAATCCTAGCAAGTAAAGACCCCAAGGATCCGATCAAAATCTTTATGATGCCCGAGGGTTGGTATGCACAGGAGTCACGCTTTGTGCCTCGGAGAGATGGCACAAGCGAAGATGATGGATGGCTGTTAAGTTATGTGTTCGACGAGTCTCAGCTGGGTGAGGACGGCGAATGCCTACCAGGTGCAAAAAGCGAATTATGGATTATTGATGCAAAGAACATGAACGATGTCGTGGCTAAGATCCATCTCCCGCAGAGAGTACCATATGGCCTGCATGGCAATTGGTTTACAGAGGAGAACATCCTGAACCAAAGGCCTGTAGAGAGGGTGAGAACTTTACCCAAAGCGGGGGAATCCAGAATTCCATCATCACCAGCCTCGAGATTTTGGATGGCGTCTAGGAAGGCCTTAGAGACTTGGTTGGCCTGATATCAGCAAACAAAGCAAGTCTCAAGGTCTCTGTTCCGACGTTATCCCGACGAGCTACAGCTTTTCGACCAATGCTAGTACGTCATCCAACATCATCCGTGACACATCCTCCGATCCTACTTGTATGTTCGGGGTCGGTGTAAAGGAGAAGTGTGGGCAGACTCGCATCAGAGTCCGACATATTATTGGAGCCAGATGGCCATGTCAGTTCCTCTTGCAGGCTTCTGATCTCTCAGGCAGAGGAGATGGGAGGCTCTCTACTTAATATGCCGCCAACCCGAACAATCTTTAATGGGATCAGACTTCGATGATCGTAATAGACAACTGTAGCCAGTCCTTCGGGTAACAGACATCGCTTCATACGACCCAGCGCATATCGTTAGCGGAATATTACGGATCGTAAGGTAAACCCTCTTCTCCCAGTAACCTCCTAAAGGACATTACTAACAGAAGTTGGTGCTCAAGCACATGCTTCATCGAAACAAAGTCCAAGACTTGAACGAAGCACTTAACAGACTATAGAATAGATCCATTAGCCGTGGTCTGAGACTCTGAGTACAATATATCCACTATTCTAACAGCTACGATTTCTCGACTTATTCGAGCACTTTGATTACTTTGTACGACTTGGATTATACTCCCATCCCTGTTTGCGGTTTCTTGTAATAGATTCACCTAATGGCTCCTTATCGTACCACGTGGCTTTTCCCCCTCTTCAGCCTTCACAATCGGTCATGATCTCACTTGCAACGCCTTACCAAAGATATTCTCACATCTCCTAATAAAGGTGTCCTCTCTTCTCCTTAATTTCATCCTCACCCTGTTTTCTACTAGCCAGCTCGGTCGAATCCACTCCTTCATCGCCCCCCACACTCTTTACACGCTCTTGGACACTCTACAGACAATACAATTATCCTCAACGCCAGCATGCATCTTCAGCATGTCTCTGCTCATCTTTTAGCCAGTGTTCTTGTACTTTGCTCCGTAGCCCAGGCTATGCCCGTCCCAGAACACTTCAGCAATGTCCTGAAGCGTGTTTTAGGTATCTCCCAAACCCGTTCAACTCAAGTATAGTATCTCGCGAAAGAAGCTCACAAGGTGTTCAGAGACCACCGCCTTTGAGACTGAACCTGCCGCCGAAGTCACAGAAGATATCTACACTCTGCTGGGCCACTTCCACCTTCCGGTCGAACAACTCAAGTTCTCTCCCCACTCTTTGTCCCACCGCTCAGCTGGTATACTTGCTCCTTCCTTATTTCCCCGCCTAGATCTTCTTTACTAATGCCCTAACAGAGCATGCCATCCAATCCACCTCCACTGATTCCCTTGTCTCTGGCCGCAACCCTTCGACTGAAGCAATCGAATCCTTGTTCCATTCTCTGGTGAAAAGAGGCATGGATTTGAACACCGCTGTTGAGAGAGCAATGCCGGCGCTGGAGGAGGGAGGGTGGGAGGCGTTTGTTAAGAGTGTTAAGGAGGAGATGGGGCAATGGGTTGGACCAATGGGGCGCGAATGGGGAAATTAGGGTGTTTGGCTTGGTTGCGACGGAGACTGCTGGCTAAATCGGTTGCTTGGGTACAGTATAGATTGGAGGATTCGCTCTGCAAAGCGACTAAAAATGGTGGGCTAGATATGCTATGGATACTGCTTTGGGTTTCCAATAGAACACACTAATGCTTTTGTAAAGTCCACTCTACACTATTAATAGCTTCAAAAATCTTGAGCAAGAAACGTCTTGATGATGTGCCAGAAGCAAAGTTACAGGGAGCTTACGCAAATGTAATGAAAGTTCTATGAGGCACCCCAGATTTTCTTTCCATTCCATTGCCCTAAACGTCAACTAGACTCAAGAGATGAGAAAACATCAGCAGCCACAGCCGGTTTAACATAGTGACTTAACCTCTGCTTTCCGCCTCTGTCCTCAAGCCCAGCTTGCACAGTATTGCATCACAATCCCACTATACTCTAAAGCCTTGTAACACCTGAGTACCTGGAGTAGGACCAAATGATGCGAGATTAATCCGGCTATGTATCTATGGGAACAACAGGGACAATTCGGAAAGTTGCAAGTATAAGACATCCGAGATTCTCGAAAGAGTCATGAAAATCTTCTTGAATTATTGCCGCGTAACGACAAGCGCCGGCTAGTAGGGTGCGGCACAGGACTTGGCTCTTAAGTGCAGGTCTCATGGTCTTTCCCAGAGACCCAGGCTCCAGCTGCTTTCCAGTCAAACAAGGTGAACTGTCGAATCACATTCATTTCGTCTCATATCTCGATTTATCTTGTTTAGTACCCAGGAGTCTTGAATTATGGTATGGGTTATGTTTGCTCCCATTGACCTTTGTTTGGCTCTTCTCTCTCTGCTTTGCATATTATTTTGCAGCTATGAGTCCAACTTATTTTTCTATTGCCATAGATGTTCCCCATAACGGTTATGGAGGCGTCGTTCTCTACTTGCTTGCTCTAGGTCTTTCCCTTATGGCTGATGTAGAGACCTAGGGATTTCTTATTGGCCTGAGGCCTTTGCTGGAAGGGGTGAACGATCGATGTCCATTATGCAGGGTACCTAGATCATTATCGCCTTTCCTTGCTCCAGTATCTCGATTAGAGCGTTCCTCCCTGCCGACCGAAATCTCCCCTAGAAAGCTCCGCCTGTGTATTCCTGTATTGGCCAGAGAGATCTTGAACATTTGCTTCGCAACGAAAACCCTTCCGCTCAAGAGAGTTAGCCACTTACGCACGTAGAGACTTCTAGGTGATGTGCTGCCCAGAGTGGAGTCTTCTGCCAGATCAGGTTGTCATTCTTTTCCCAGTATTGAGTAGCACCATCCATTCCCTTCAGCTCCTCCCCGATTCGAACACTCAACGATGCTTGTGGTGTTCCCCGGATTTCTGATATAGAAAGAGGCAAATACAATATAAGCAGGTAAGTCATCGGTGGTCAGCAAACTAAGGGGTAATGGAAACTTACAGGATGCTCAATCGTATCTCATTATTTGACATGCAGGTGCCACTGCATCGACTACAACTGAGCAGCATCCGCATCAATCTCAGAGACCCTACTCTGAGTGTACCTTTTTCTTTAAACATGTGATTCATAGTCACGATATCGCCCCGTAATATTCGATTGATACATGATAACATTCGTCTTCTAACGTGCAAATACTGCGTAAATTTCCCTTAGCTAGTCGACCGGGAGAAAACCCGTATTATTGGTGCCCTAGTCAGCAAATCACCGCGCTGCCCCCACGAAGACTTCACTTTACCATCGACTATGTACGATCTACATGACCCGCAACCTGTTACTGGCTTTGAGATTGTCTGGAAGGCCTTACTTATCATATTCTTGGCCCCCATATACTTGCATTGGCATCCGTCTCGTGTGCACATCACTGCTTCTAAAACCGCCTGGAGCAGAACCTTCTAGTTCAAGCTCACAGTGCTCGGAGCAATACACGTCCATATCTCGTGGCACGAGTAGCCTTCATCCTATGAATCACCGCAAGCCTTTATGAGCAGAGATCCCATCGTCCTATGAGACATCCATTGGTGCCTTTCGCTGTCCGGAACCTGAGACTCACTTTTACTGCATTGACCTCCCCACCAGACCTCCCGGTGTTGATATCCTGGCTTTGGAAACATCATCAGTAGGCTCACGGTATGTGCCTTCGGGCAACACTTGCAAGGGCAGATATTGACAAGAAAGAGGTAAGAGAAGCCTGGAACAAAGTGATTTCTAAGGAAACCCCCAGGAAGTGTAGAATTGGGAGGGAGACCTCATTAGGTGGTATGTATCCCGTGAGGAAGACAGGAAAGGCTAATATCTCCAGCTAAAGGTCCCAGATAGAGAATTTCGAAAAGAGGACGTCCGCACAAAGGAACATATCTCAATGATACTAGATGGCACCTTAGGCGTATGGCTCATACTCAGTTGAAGCTCTTGATAAGGCATAGCCGTCGGTATACTTCTTAAATAGACGTCGGAGCCGCTCAAGTGGCTATGTTCAGAACAAACCGCTTTTACTCTTCGGAAAATGGGAAAGGCGTGGCATCCATGATCGATTCTTGACTTTACGAACCCCAACTCCTCGATCAACCTTCGGTTTCGCGTCGACGGGCAAACTCTTGGATCCATGCTGGGCTCTCGAGTGAGGTAAGAACTTTTTTGATGGCACTGCTATTGAAAAGATGGGTTAGGAGCTACAAGGGGTGCCAGGAGCAAGCAGCCACAAGTGCATGATTGAAGATCCAGGTAAGATACGGATGCCGTGCAGAGGTCGGATGACCTCTGCAAGTGTATTACTCTATTTTAACATGGGCGTTTGAATGCTTTCGCCGGAGACATTACTGTCAGCACGAAGGACAATATCAGAACGGCTTCCACAATTTGAAGATACTTTCCCATACTAGGCTTCTCTCTGAGGACCGAAGCTTTTCCCCCAGCTGCCACAGTTTCTGCGGTAGCTCCCGCTATGTGGTGGTTCAAGAGATGGGTGCATGGACCCCAAGTCCTTAGGAAACGTCACACATAACGGTTCATCTACGACCAAAATAAGAGATGGCAACAAAATCAAGCAAGGACGAGGATTGGCCGTCGCCACGGAGCAGTTTGATCGACAGTGAGGCTCTCAACGTCCTTATTCCATGAGCAATACAATTGCTGCTCCCGCGTATGTGTACGAACTTCAGGAGCCTATACGCCAACCAACACCTTCAAAGCCTATGAACCCATGCCCAAGTTTTCATAATGGAAACGAATACCCACGTATATCTGGTTGGCCAATACTACGCTATCGCGCAGGCTTGGTTGAGTACTTCAGAGGGTAGAGTATGAGATTATTCCATAGAAAGACTAACTGAAGTAAAGGACCAGAGTCTAGAAAATAGAAACTCCGAAGGTCGAGGTAGGAAGAAATCCTACCTGTGGGTATTGAGATATAACTTATCTTGTAGAATTCCATTAATTTCCCCAGCGGAAGTAGATCATCGTAGAAATGCAAGGCTCCTAGATAGCTAAGACTTCTTGATAGCTAGTATCCCGCCAGAGTCGAGTATGAAGCCTAGGATAAGAAATTCACCACCGGTTGATAATGGATGAGGAGTGTTATCCTACCCACGTGAACCCCAAGCTGTTCTTACTAGCTCTTCTGTAGGCTTTCCAAGGTCTAGCTAGTGATGAATTGTAGCTCTTTGAATGACGAGACCTAGAGACGTGCCGTCCGTTGCAAAACTTCACTATAAGAGCTCTAAGCGAATTAATATAAAAACCCCACAAACCTCCCAAGTTCTCCTACATCTTTACACAACATTCCCACCTCATCAACTCCGAACCTTCAAGCCCTGCACATCGTTGGGGCTAAGGTAGTTCCATAAGTAGAAGCTTACGCTGGTCTCGCACCCGTCATATCAGACGTTCAAGCTATTGTTGATCTGTTGCAAAGGTGAGTCGAAACTTCTTAGACCGCTTCCAACGTTCCGCCTTCGGCATCAACTGCCATACCTGCTGCTGTACTCTATCCCTTTACCTTACTCATAGCTGCACCTCTCAACTGTCCTCACCATGTCATCAGCATCATCACTCCATCTGCCATCTTTCCTTACTACATCATCACTCCCACCATCCGTAACGGACGCTGAGTTGGTGAGGTAGGGTAAGACTTAGCCTAGAGCTGAGTGTGTTAATCACTCAGCCAAGGGCCCATCTGAATTTTCTATACCTGGCACTGCTTGCTCCTATGTCATCAAGTCATCAGCACACAATACACATTCGGGGCAACCACATCTTTGACCCGTGTTTGGTTTTTTCAGACCATACGCATCTGCTTTGAAGCCTGTCAAAGCTCCGCGATCCCCGCACCTTATTACCATGCCCACCATAGACACCTACTAACCGCTGATTGGATTCCGCGCAGAGAATCCCTCATCAAGTACCAAACCTGAAACACCAGAAGCCATGTCCCCAAGTGACAATGGCGCCGTCCTGACCGACGTCACACAGAGTATGGCCAATGCCACAATCAAGGATGAGGCCGCAAACCAGCGGTCCCGCGAACACGGCTGGAGCGAGCCGCAGAAGTACGACTACAAATCGTACAACGCCGGGACTCGCGAAGAGCGTGAGGCCGTTGAGGCAGCGCATGAGCTTCCTGCGTGGGCTTCAAACGCCATCAAGTATGAGTGGAAAGAGGAATATGGTGACGTGGGACCGGAGCACAAAGAACTAGAAAAAATGCTTTTTCAAGATCAGAATAGGATGGAATCTGGAATTGAATTTGACAAGTACTTATATTCATATTGTACTCAAACACTAAAAGATCCCAGAAACTGACATACCCATTCAGGCTTACGGGGATTGCGGTTACTGTCGAGAGTGATGCGAAGATCAAGCCTGTAGCTACGGTAATGTCCATCACCTCTCCGCTGCCATCACAGCTAACAGTAATCTTCAGTTCCAAGACGCTGGGTTGCATCCGGTCATGCTAAAGAACATTGAGCTGTGCGGCTACAAGGTTCCCACACCTATCCAGGCCTACTGTCTGCCATCCATTTTGATGAGCCGTGACGTAATTGCTGTAGCTCAAACAGGTATGTTTCAACCTACTACTGAATATTCGTAAATAGCTGACCAATATATGCAGGTTCTGGAAAGACGGCAGCCTTCTTGATCCCAACGTTATCAAAGCTTATGGGAAAGGCCAAAAAACTCGCGGCAAAGCGCCCCAATATCACCAAAGACTGGGATTCAGTCAAAGATGGAGTTCGTGCTGAGCCGTTGATACTGATTGTGGCGCCGACGCGTGAGCTGGCCACGCAAATTTTCGATGAAGCACGTCGCCTGTGCTATCGATCAATGCTCCGCCCCTGCGTCGCTTATGGCGGTGCACCAGCCCGCGACCAAGTGGATGAGCTCAAGAAGGGATGCGATATCCTGATCGCTACTCCTGGTCGCTTGATTGATTTCATGGAGCGGGGACATGTTTTGTCGCTCAGCCGCGTCAAGTAAGTTCCAGTCAAGACACATCTTGAGGTAGCCTCTTTAACGCATATAGATATACAATCATTGATGAAGCGGACGAAATGGTACAGTCAGACTGGATGGATGAGATGAGGAAGATCATGAGCGGAGGTGGTACGTATAGCTCGGTTCGTTGCCATTGCCGACGCTGACATTATCTCAAGACAATAATGAAGACGCCGATCATTTGTTCATGATGTTTTCGGCAACCTTTCCTAAGGGTGCTCGAACATTGGCTAGGGAATACATGTCGAAGGATCACATCCGTATTCGCGTAGGACGTGCAGGCAGTACGCACTCCAATGTTACTCAGAAGGTAAGTTCGGCTTAGCCAGATCCTTGAACCCTTTACTGATCGTTCGTTTGTCTAGGTGCTCTTTGTCGATGAGGCTAAGAAGCGCGAGTGCCTCTTTGATCTGCTCTTGTCCATGCCTCCGTCCCGGATGATCATCTTCGTCAATGGCAAGAAAGCCGCGGATTATCTAGACGATTTCCTGTACAATCGTGGACTGCCCAGCACCTCTATCCACTCAGATCGTACTCAACGCGAGCGCGAGGATGCCCTGTAAGTATTTACAAGATCAGAGTTCCCGTGCAATACTGATATTTTTGCAGCCGCGCTTTCAAACTTGGCAAAGCCCCGGTCCTCGTTGCCACAGGCGTATCTGCGCGTGGCTTAGACGTCAAGAATGTCATGCACATCATCAACTATGACATGCCCAGTGCTACTTACGGGGGGATTCAAGAATACGTTCATCGTATTGGTCGAACTGCCCGTATTGGCAACGTCGGACTCGCCACCTCCTTTTACAACGACCGCAACGAAGACATCGCAGAGGACTTGGTTCGTCTCCTCCTAGAGACCAAGCAGGAGATTCCAGATTTCTTGGAGTCCTACAAGCCTGAAGATATCGAGAATCTTCAGTTCGACGACGATACCGATGACGAAGGTGAGGCTGGTGGAGACGCTGGAGGCAGTGAAGGTTGGGGTACAGAAGCAGCCCCTGTTCCTGCAAATGATACTTGGGGCACTCTAGCGGCCGCTCCTCTTCCGGTAGTGACTGATGACGCCTGGGGCTCAACCGAAGAGGAGCCTGCTGCCGCCGCTTGGTGATCCTTCTAAACACAAGTCCACATACTTCAGATACTTGGACGTATGGACACTTACAACTTGTGCTTGACACCTAGGCTAGCGATCTCTTGACTTTTGAAGGTGATTGCGGCGGGCCTTGGTACCTTTTCAAGAACCTCTCTTTCCTCTTGACTACTTTAGCTAAAAAGCTTAGCCATGAACCCTCGTGTCAATAGATCAAATTGAGAAACTTGAAAAACCTGTGTTGATCCGACTGTGATGTGGCTTTTAGTATTGCCGATATTTAGCACTGGTAGCTTGTTTTGATACGAGGGCGCGCTTACATGCTTCCTAGATCTACCACAACAACAATAACATTGCAGATCAACCATTTTGAGCTCAGTGGGCTTGTTTCTGGACACTTCAACGCAAAGACCGTATTGCCAACATAAGCTGAAAGGCTACAGCACATTGGCACTCGCCTTCCATCCTTCGTCTTCAACACGATCATTGGATATACAGCCAACACTTTGCTCACTCGCCAACACAAAAATTTGACTCAAAAAGACATCGTTACTACAGCCCCAAGAAGCACGCAAACCCGCCATTCACGCAACTCGAGGACTGTTGTGGGTATGGAGCATGACAACGTAGCTCAGCGTTCAGGAGGCAGTGGTGAGGATTCACCTACAAGTTCAAATGATCGTCCGAAGGAATATGATACTCCGCCGTAAGTTCTTCATCTGCTCACTCTGTTTTTTGTTGGTCTCGGATTTGGCTGATCAAAGTAGGACCAGCTTTGTAGAGGCAGTCAGCTCCAGGAATAGGGGTCAGTTGAGGGCGGCGAGCTTAGGTATTAGTCGTAAGTCATCCCTTAGTCTTGGTGTTGTGGTGTTACTGCATGCACAACACTATCTCTATCTATCGAGTGTGACTTAGTCACCATCACGGATCCTATACTTGATGGGGAGGAATAAACTGACTGACATCATACAGCATCCTTAGGTAGAAGCAAAGACCTTGGAAACCCATCTTCAAGTTTTGGGGCCGGTGTCTTGAGAGTTCCCGCTCCAATATTCACGAAGCAGCAGAGGTCATCGTCGGAAGCTATGTATCCACAAAGCGTGCGCGAGCCGTTTCCAGGAGGAACCCTTCCTCCGATCACGCAGGCTCTCAATGGGGCGCTTGACAACAGCTATCCCCAAGACTTTGGACAGTACTCGCAGAACCAATATACGAATAATGCGGTCCAGGCATCCCAGAGTCCGCAACCTCGCCTCAATGGATACGAAGGGCCTATGGAAGCGCGCCAAGGCAGTGGTGATGCTGAGATCAACGATCCGGTTGACATCAATCCTTACGCTCACCGAGCTGATGAGATTGGTCCAAGCCACCATATTCCGGGAGTGGTGCACTTGGGCGATTCCCTAGAACCTCCTGGCTGGAAAGAGGGAGACGAGCCTATTAATCCACGAGCAGCAAGATTGTTGTTCAGCGAAGCCCGTCTGCAAGCAAAAAAGGCGCTCAAGGCCAGCATAGATGAAACCAAAAACCTTCCTGTCGAGCAGCAGGATAAGCGTAACGCTGAAAGAGACCAGAAGTGGGATGTACAATTCCGACTTGATCAGCTTTTGTTGACAGAGCGCATGAACGTCTATGACATGTATCAGGAGCGTAAGCGTAAGAAGCTTCAGAATGGAATCTTGAAGGGAGCAAGTCCGACGAGAGTGCTGCCGCCCATTCAGCCACAGCCAATCAACGCCATGACTTCTGTTCCAGCACGTTTGCAATCGATGTACTTCAAGTCGACCTCGACTTCACCAGACATGACCTGCATTGCATCTCCACAGAGTGGTGGTTATGGTGCCAATGCTGGTTTGCAAGGTATGCGCACACGACTCTTTTGAAAGCAGATTGATGCGATAGCTGATAATGTTTTTCTTCAATAGGTGGCAGATACATGCAAAATGGCTCACCAAGCAGCTTGAGCCCCAGAGTGCTCGACCCGTCCTTGCTGCCAGGATCGTACGAGGCAGCGTGTCGAACCTACCATGCGAACCGGGCTCAAATCGCGCAGATGAACTTCAATAACGACACCTATTTTAGCAAAGCCATTGCTAAATATGAGCCGTATCTCTCCCAGGGCCAGCTCTCATCTAGCATGCTTCCACCAGTCACCGGTCAACAAGCCCGTCCATTCGTCAGTGTCCATAATGGCTACGTCCCACAAGATCAACAAGAGTACCCATCTCCAAGCATCCCACGACCGCCCCCATACAAGTCGCCACGGCAGTACGGGACCGCAACCAATTCTCCTCGTGACCTATATCATCCGCATGTGAGCGGGCCTTCAGCTCGTGCAACAAATCTTAGTACTCGTGAACCCACAGCACGAATCGAGCAAGAGTCCGCGCAAAGAAATGGCAGCGAGGTCCTTGGTGCGAATCGAAAGAATCCTCAGAACCAACAGGCTAGTGGGAGACAGTCGAGCCAGGCTTTTAATGATCAGGAAGATCATGTCACGCCAAAGAAAAAGGTAAGTCTTCAAGGGGTTTGCAGCTTCCGATAATCCACTGACATGGCATGAAGAGAGCACCAAAAGCCAAAGCTGAAAAGAAACAGCCATGGTACGCCGAATACGTAGCAGCGGCAGATCTACCGACGTCAGTCATCAGTGCGGAGGCACTGGAGGCCGGCCGAAGATGGTCAGCGGACGGTCCACCAAAGCAGAAGAACCCGCCAAAGCAGAAGAGTCCACCAAAGCCTCGACGTGGTAAACCTATCATTGACCCAAAGAAAGGAATGGTCATTTCGGAGGCGGCAGCAAAAGTTCTCATCGCCAATGGGGCCAGTGATGCAAGGAAGAAGCCAGCTGCCAATGCTATGCCGGTAGTCATGCATAATCCAGTTGATGCCAATGCAGCTCCTAGCGCCCAGCCTACCAAAACATACACGTTAGGTCCCACTCCAACAAGTGAAGCAAACTTCATATTTTCCCGAGTGAGTAATCCATATTCACACTTTCCTGAGATCCTCTCTAATAAGTTCTCAGAATCAAGCGACAGCCGAACCAACGAGCGAGACAAGCACCGATCATGCGGATGATCCAGATGATGCCGATTACGGCCGTCGAAGTACTCGACGCAAAGCTCCAACCCTTCGCAAGATGGATACTCCTCGCAAAGATACCACGCCCAGCAAGAAGCGAAATTCAGAAGGTACTTCGATCGCAAGCAAGCGTGTTCGCCTCGACGTTGGTGGTCCGGGAGACGAACCTGGGGACAATGTCGAGCAGATTACTGGTGGCCAAGTGTAAAGAATCATAGTCCGCTGTTCATTGCTGAGCGTATGGTTTCTGCTTGCGCGGACCTCTTCGGTATATTTGAGAAGTACATTCGCAGTGCAGTCGAAAATCTATGGTACCGTGTCTAAATCGCCAGGCTGTACAGATTCAAGACGTGATAGCCTCGCCGTTTTATATGTGTTGTATCACAACTAGTTTCTACTTCGGTTTTCCTGTCGAACGCCGTGTATCGACGGCATCCGAGTATGTCAATGTTGAAGGTATCCTCGATAGGTATCTTTTTCGTTTTCGTTCGACCATGCGCGATACTTCCGGCTTCTTGGCCAAGTCATGTTTACCCAGGGTTTTACTTGATAAAAATGTGATTCAGGAGAGCGCGTCTTCAGTTCCAGCATGATACGAAACAGGTTGAGGACGTCTTAGGAGTACGTGACTCCTCGGTTTGTTGGTTTATCTTTAGCAAAGGAAGAAGCGACGTGGGATCTGTTCGCTAGTACCTTCCTAGATTATCTAGGCTATAGTCCACAGGCAGGTGCAGGCGAGGGAGTAGTTACCTACAGGCTCATACCAGCTGAATTTTCCAACAAGGCTCTTTCCTTTCGTTGTTTAAAATCCGTCAGAGACTTCCAATAGTTTCTATTCAATCCGAGTATCGTCCCAAATAGCATCTCATGTGATGAATTACGCTGCACCGAACTGTGCGCAATATCTAGACTGGTCGTCGCGATGAAGAACCGAATTGACAGGCTGCCATGCCACCATCCAACAAAGCTGCTGCGGTCCGAGGACCAACGATCCGAAAAGTTCGACCGAGTCAGTCGGGTAAGGACGTATCCAATTGCTCAAGTGCTTCGAATGGAACATCTACCGCGAGCCAGATGGCCTTGATGTCTGCCCAGGACACACCCAAATTGCCGGAAACGCCAAGAACATGGACCTATCGAGTTCGAGGGATACCTGTAGGCCTGGACTGGGCAAGTACCAATTCACTTATACAGTCAACGCTGAGGTTAAGGCATTGGGAGCTTCGTTCTTTAGCTCCTGATCCCATCAGAAATCGAGAACAAGTAGCTACCTTGGAAATAGTGCAACCACCTTACAGCACCCTGGAGCCTCGCTCTGACTGTCAATGGCAATTTCCTATATCTCATATCCCAAATGAAGATACTGACTCTCCAAACCGATTAATCTTCGAGGGCAACCTTTCAGTTGGCGATACTTCAGCATCCAGCCATAATCTTCCAGATGGAAAAGTCGTCAAAAGACGTAGAAAGGCGACAATAACAGTGGATAAGCACTTTCTAGGTTTGACACCCCTGAACCGCTGGGATGAAAGTCAAAATTTAATAGAGTAGTATAATTCATTCTGTTTCAAAGTCGCTAAACTAAGCATAGCAGTTGTATCGCCATATCAGGTCTTGGTGGACATGCTTTTGGATCGTTCAAGGACAAAGACAGTCAATACATGTGGCTTCGTGATTCTCTCCCTGATGATTTCCCTGACCTCCGTATCTTTATCTATGGTTATGAGTCTGGCCTGCAGGGCAGCAATAGTTTCCAGAACCTTCGTGATGTCGGCGAATCGTTTCGAGATTCCTTGAGAGACTTGACAGGGCCACAAAACGTATGTCAGGAGCCAGAAATACCAGTGCATGCTGACATGACACTAGAGCAGCAACTCTCAGCGTTCAAGACCGCTGATCTTCATAGGACATAGCCTTGGTGGTCTTGTCATCAAAGAAGTAAGTCTCTATTGGAGCGAATAATAATTTTGACTCAAATAGTCTTTTAGGCACTCACCCTGATGGCTGATAGTGACGATGTGAGGGATCAGCAGAATCTTAAAGCCACATATGGTGCATTGTTCTTTGGTGTGCCAAGTCGGGGAATGAACATTGACTCGTTGCGGCCAATGGTATCCGGTCAGCCGAACGAGTCTTTCCTGATGAGCCTAGCAAGAGACTCCGAGCTTCTCATGATGAAGAGTGAGAGCTTCTGCAAGGCTTTCAATTACGAAAGTTCAAAAGTATTGTCGTTTTACGAGACCGATCAGTCGCTAACCGCTAGTCTGGTATGTTTTTCATGAAGCCGACTGACAACAAGATTGGTTCCATCTAATTAAGCTGCATAGAATGAGAAAGGCAAATACATTATGAAGGGCGCTCGTGCCATGCTGGTTGATAGAGCTTCAGCAATTAATGGACGCCACTGGGAGCAAGATCGAAACTATGTCATCGGGCTCCCGAAAGATCATTCGAATCTTGTTAAATTCTATGAGCGGGACAATTGCTATGACCGTGTCCGCCAATACTTGGAGAGGCTTACTAGCGAAGCTGAGGCAGCCATTCAGTTAAGAACAGTACCGATGGAGTACAACGAAAGATATAATAGAAGTAAGTTGCATATTCTCGGAAGGATAGCTTCTGTGGGCTTTGCGAGATTCTTCAATAATTCTTTTCAGTTAGAAGTGTTCCGTGACGGGTCCAAAGTCTTCCGGGTAGACATTTCGACTTGAAGATTTCTATGCCGATTCTATAGCTCTTGGTTTGAGTTTTCCTACTTAAGATAGTTTCAAAAGGTAGAAATCTACGGACGAATTTCTAGTTGGGCCATTTCCTAGTTCATAAGTGCTTTCAAATTAAGAGTGCCAATCGCTTGACTATTATCTATCGCTTTGACGATACTGATCTGTGGGGTAGACATGGAGAAACGCCTCGCGGTCATGCATCAGCAAATAGACCCAAGTCCAAGCATTGACAACTTCACCAAGAAGAGATGTCTTCACTCTCTTTGGATCGCTGATTATGAGACAAAGCTTCAGCTAGTCCCTGCTTCGGATCCTGGTACCTGTACTTGGGTGGCAGATCATACTGAATACCGAAATTGGAGTTCTGGAAAAAGAGGGCCTATTGTTTGGTTGCTAGGTACGTGGTTCTAGCGTCATTTCCCGTCATCACAAGCCCTCGTTCGGATTCCAGAGGTGTTTCAGCAGCATGCCGAACCGACGCACCATGAAACTCGTATTACCACCCAACCAAGCAATGCTAACTCCGAAACCAACGACAGGAGGACCTGGGTCCGGGAAGACAGTCTTGTCGGCATATTTGATCAAAGAGTTTCGAAAAACCGCCAAAGGAGCACTAGTCACCCACTTCCATTGTGATAAAGATCAAAAACTTCTCAGCTCGACCGAGACTATCCTAAGTAGCCTGCTCCATCAGATTCTTGCTAAAAATAGCCACCTGGTCGATCATGCCGTCAGAGAATTCGAAACAAGACCGAGAGGGTTTTCCGATTCTTTAGGAACACTTTGCACGGTACTCGACAATGTTCTCCAAGACAAGAACTGCCCTAAGGTTTACTGCATTCTCGATGCTCTTGACGAATGCTCCAATCCGCAAGCCTTGCTTAAGGAATTATCCACCCACTACAGCTCGCATATAACCGACTACCGTCACTTTTCAGTAAAATCCCCAATAAGATTCCTGATAACTAGCCAGCCTAGTCGAAACTTTGAGAATTACGCATTGCTACCCAAGTTCTCTTCTATCATAGACATGACAACGGCAGAGAACTTCAGAAGCCGAGAAGTGGACATTCGACATTCAATTAAAGAGAGGGTATCAATCCTGCCATTTTCTCCCAAAGTCAAACGGAAAGTTCACGCACATCTTGAAAAAGGCGCAGATGGGATGTACTTGTGGGTCTCATTGACACTCGACGAATTAGCTAAGACCCCAAGTGGAAACGTGGATCAAGTTCTAAGATCAACACCGAAGGATTTGGATGAAAGATATACGAGCTTTCTATACCAGATAAGGAGAAAAAGCAGAGACTGGGCCCCGCAAATCATCCGTCTCATTTTTGCCGCATTACGCCCTCTGAGCGTTGGCGAATTGTATTTGGCCCTGAAGTTGTTGAAAGATGAAACTGATTGCGTTAATAAGCCACTCGATGAGGACACATTGGACAATTTTGAGAGTGATCTGAGGCTTTGCGGGCCGATCATCAAGGTTCAGGATATGAATTTACACGGCGCCTTGTCCCGTAGCCGTACAGTCACCCTGGTTCATCCTACGGCAAAATAATTCCTTACTCGGAATCTTACTCGCAACTCCGAACTTTCTAAGCACTTCTATGTCAATTCAGATATTGCACACTTGGAGCTCGGCGAAGTATGTATGAAATATCTCTATTATACTGATCTAGGAAAGACATTTTCGCCGCCCTCCCCAAGAGAGCAAATATATCAGAAATTTAGACGAGTGGTTACAAAAGCTATCGAGCTTCAAGATTATTCAAGACGCTATCCACTACTGGATTACGCCACTCAGTCTTGGCTTCAGCACTGCACGACGCCATCACAGAAACCAGATTCAGGTTTTCTCGAATTCTTTCGAAGATTTACGATTTTGGATATGGCGCGTTGGAAATGGATCTGGTGGCGACTTAACGTCCCGTATTCAATAGATGTACAGAACCTCAGCTATAACGACGCACAAGCAAAGCCTTATGTTCGAGAAGCACTAGAATTATACCAACCGCAGCGAGACCTAGAAAGCAAAGTCACCGACCCAGCTACTGAGATAATGCTTTTCCTGACAAGAGACCTTCAGACGTCGCCGCTACTCCCAGTGCTGTGGCGTGCAAACAAACACCGGCTCACGTTGCGGGATGAATACGGGAGGACACTTCTCCACTATGCCGCGCTAGAAGGATGGGCTCACTCCATTGACCTATTAGTCGGGTACATGCGGAATGATCTTAACATCCAGGACCATGCCAAAAGTACTGCCCTCCACATTGCAGTAATGCCGGTTCGTGAAGACCAGAATTCGGCAAGGCTCAGACTCGCGAAAGCTTTACTCGATGAGGGTGCTGACACAGAAATCAAGGATGCCTCAGGGATGACTCCGCTTCTTCTCGCCATTCAATTTGGTATGTATGATATGGTAAAGCTGCTGCTCGAAGTTGGGGCCGCAGATCCAACTGCAGTCGATGCTTACGAAGGTCCGGAATTGGATATGGCGATAGAATTTTCTGGAGATGTCGTTCAGCCGGATGGTGGGACGATATCGAGCCTGCTGGAATATCATCAGAATAATCGTGATTGGGTAATGGTTTGCAAATGATCGTTGTTCCTGGATATGCATCTACAAGTATCGCTTGAAGAAAGCGTTTGCAAACATCTTTTATATATGACATAATGTGAACAAGCCCTACCATCGAAGCAATATTACTTTTATTTAGGTAGGCGCCATTCATCCACCTGTATGTCCGAATCTGTCCGCTAACTTCGTCGCCTCGATCAGCATTCTAGACGTCTAATACATTTATTGGTTTTTTTCAATTACGCATTCAACAGTGGTGTCAAGCATGAGCGTTTGAGAACGATATCCCGATCTAGTCAATGGTCGACCACGACAAGCCAGCACAATTTTGGGACTTGAAAGATGCAATGAACGAGAAACGGATAGGCGTATATTTACGTATCACATCTATATCTTCAATCAACTAGCAATGCTAACAAAGAACTATCCGGGGTCAGAAGAAACAGCTTTTGTATCACAGTGCCGGTTCCTGCAGTACCCACAAGAGTTATCCAATTGACGAACTCACAGTTAAAATACGAATATATCTAAGAAATTCTCAAGCACACCCTGTGTCGATTCATCCTGACTGTACGTTCTGTCTACCGAGTACCGAGCGCCACGCCAATTGAGCAAGGGGGAGTGGATATGCAGATGGGCTTCCGACGGGATCAACTGTCAGCTAGATAGCGAGGACGACTTATTCATTTCAGAGGCTCATTAATCACCAACTGCGATTGTGCCGAACTTCCGATAATTATAGTGTCATCCACTCAGACCATCAAGGTATGCTAGCGTACACAACTTCGCGGCTCAGCGGTGGCCGAAGATAATCGAGAGGCACATCTTCAGGCGCCTGATGCTCTTCCGCCCATTGCCTAACCGCCTCAAAGTCTCTACGTTTGTGTCTCGTGTTGAAGTCAGGATAAGCTTTGGGCTGCTCCTTGTCCCACCACACTTGCCCGAGGACACCAATGTCCACCGTACACATTAGCTGTTGGCGGAGAATATCAAGGCAATGGGCTGCAGCATGTAAGCTTCCTGTTTGAGGTACGATGCAGTGGCGGGAGAACAGCAGGAAAACACTCACAGACGTGGAAGCGCAGGATATCGTCTGAGTTTTTGAAGGCACCATCACCACGCTTATGGTAATAATCGAAGTTGTAATACAAAGACTGCCGGAGGAGATTCTACAGTTCCACGGATTAGATGGGCTACAACGGCTTTGAAGATACTCACGAGACAATGTAGGTGGTGCAGCCCTTCGACATTAGCCGGGAAACCGCCCCCGTACTTCTCATTTAGTTGAACCTGATCTGGGGAGAGGCCTGACTTCTCGGCTTGGTCTGATGGAACAATTGCACTTCTGTCTATAATAACAGCTTGTCAGTCATAAGAATTGCTGTGTGGCTGCGAGTATTCACAATCAACACCCAGAGAAACCCATGCCGCGTCAACCTCGGTCCCTGCATCCTGTCGAAATACATTTTCCTTCAACAACGAGCCATTGAAGACGACCGTCTCGTAATTTAAGCCGATGTCTTTGGTGAGAGGTGCTGGGGCGAAGATTAGCAATTTGGCAGACACGCAATCGATCTCGTCCTACAATATCGAGAAACATGCTCAACACAGCGGGAACTTGGGTCACTGAACCAGTGACGTCCTAGCCAGACTCCCAGAAGAGCAGCGGCCGGAAGAGATATTATAAGGATGAGGGTCCCACAAGATCGCGTCAACCCGATCTTCCATGGCGAGTCCGATATCTCTACGCCATCTGACTCTGCGATCAACGCCTTGTAGTCCTCTGTCTGTGAGACTTTGCTGAACTTGACGGTCTTCTTCCACGGGTATCCAAACATGATTTACAACGGCGGTCAACGAGCAACTTCTTCGGGAGGGCTGGACAGGTAGATGAAGTGCATGCAAAGATATGTGAATGCTAACAAAAAGTACTACATGATACCAGCATATCGAGGGCAAGGTCGGTGTGACTGCCGGTCATTCCGCTCTGGAAATATTTTTGAACGAAGCACGATGGCGCGATAGAAACGGTCTTCGTATCTACCTTATTTAGACTTCGGATGGTGTGACACAAAAAAGCAATGTCATCTTGGCTAACGCACGCTGAAGGCAGCTTCTCGCCTCTGGGTTGTCTAGATACAATCTAGGACGGGGTTTTATTGGCTTCATGTATCAGGCTGACAGATACAGGCACGTCAGGCTACTTTTTGATTAAGGATCAAATAAGCGAGGCACGCTAAAAATTTCTTTGGGCATCATCAATTGCAACCTCGGGCTTCCAAACCTCCGTATCTGTTTCTCCTAGCTACACGAGGTCAAGGCACTAGATTGTCCTTACTCCAGTGCCTACTCAGATGTATCTTCCGGACTCTCCGCATCTGCGTTTAAAGGGAATACGAAGACTAGTTCTTTGATATACACTTTTGTGCTAGAATTCTGGGATCATTCGATGCACCGTGATTGATCATACTTTTAAGTAAATTTGATTCATCTTCGTGCGTCTGTACTTGGCCTCAAACTACCAAACAGGAGCAACCCGGGACTGATGCCATTCCAAAGTACTATCAGGTGAGCCGTTAGATCATTGAAACGTCTTGTACCCCACATCTGCAAGACCGTGAGCCCATGCTCCATGTCCACGAAGTCATCCTGGCACCGAGGAAGAGTAACACGGGTACGAGGTTTTGGAAACTGTTGGGTCTATGGCTTATGTTTCTCTTTTTCCTGCCAATAGTCAAGTGTCAGCTCTCTTCCCCATTCTCTATAAAGAAAGTCCACCCCTTTCATTGTCGATAGCTTTCATCTCCGCTTATTAGTAGTCATATGTTATCTCCAAACCCTTAGACCTTACTCACTGTCCACTGTTCATCATGAAGATCGTTCAAAGCCTTCTTACGCTACTGGCGTTTGTCTCGACCAACGCCGTCGTTGCGAGTCCTATCCCTGTGGAAGCCGTATCAGAGACTGCTGCAGACGCTGTGCCACAAGCTTATAGTAACTACGGCCAGTACGGAACCTATAAGAACTATCCGCCTCCACCCCCGGCGCCCACCAATTATGGCTCGTACAGTGGCTACGGGACTTACAAACGAGACGCAAAAGCCGAGCCTGCAGACATGATTGAGAACAGGGAAGCTGTACCAGAGGCTGTTGCAGAAGCTGCGCCACAGGGTTATAGTGACTACGGCCAGTACGGCACCTATGGCACCTATACGGACTATCCGCCTCCACCCCCGGCGCCCACCAGTTATGGCTCGTACAGTGGCTACGGGACTTACAAGCGGGCTCTTGACGAATAGTGGCCTCTGAGTAGGTACGCTATACAGCTTGCTATTGTTCTGTATGATGCATTATACTAATGGTCTCTAGGAGGAAGCCCAGCCCAGCTCATTTTGTGTGAGCAGGTGCATGTCGGCGTTTCTTTTCCGTTATGTGCGTAATACTAGGAGAGATGTGGGAGGGACGAACGATACACAGACACCACAGGAAAGACGATATACTTCTTCTGTACTGTCAGCCATTCATTTCAACCAAAAATTAGTCGAATCATACCTTAGGCTTCAATCTGTTTCCCCAGTAAACCCTCAGCTTTGGTGAACCGCTCCAATTTGAATTCCAAAACGATCCTGAGTGATATTTTCCCGAAATTCTCCGACGCATAAGATCCCATGCCGATATTTTTCAACTCGCGAGATCTCTCCCAGAGAGCTTTTCCACACGAGAGCACCAATATCGGCCGGATTTGAGGTGTTGAGAGTCCATTTCCAATCAGCTTATATTCCCGTCTAAATACCCACGCACAAGGCTTCATAAAGTTGAAGCTGTTTCCGACTCGGTACGTGAATGGAGAGAAGTCTCACAGTACAACATCAGCCAACAGGAAACCCAGCGAAGCCAAATCCTACGAAGAACCACATTTTGAATATCCTGGGGTTGTAGCTGAAGCACCTGCCAATGCTGACCAGGATTGGCAGCCTGGAGACTGTAGACAGAGGGGAGAGACCGAGGATATTAGGAACAGCACCAAGAATTGGATCTCCACTTCCCTCGGTCGTTTTACTTCTCCAGTCCTTCAGTCCTCCACTTCCCCCAGGCCTCCGCTTCTCCTAAGTCTACCACTTCACCCAGTCCTCTACGTCGCTCAGTAGTTTCATTTATCTAGTCCTCGACTTTTCCCTAATACTCTACCCAGTCCTTTCCTTTTTCTAGCATTCCGCTACCCCTAGTCCTCTACATTGACCACGAGCGTACCAAATTTTCCGCTTCCATGGTGAGCTATCTAAGAATGGACTTGGTGCATTTCATAGTACGCTTAAAACTCAATTGTTTCAGGCCACGGATGCTGACTCTGCAGAAGCTGTCCATGGGCTTGTATTCGACGTGTTCAACGTTAGTGAGTAACGTTCCACTATTTTGCGAAAAATGCTAATATATTGTAGATGGTTCATATGTCTACTTAAATCCTAGTAAGGTTATCTTCCATGAGTCACCCGGCTTCTTTCCCATTTTCATGACCTCGCTACGGCCCTAACCGCGCTCGCTCTTCAGCACAGTCTAACTATCAGTTGCTAAATGATCGTTAGTATGATGTATAGCCTCTCAAGCTCTCTGCCACCCTATGACACTGGAAGTCTATAGTGAACTCGCCGATGGCACTGCTGGCGACTTCTATATGAGATAATGCGAGCAGAGTGCTCTCCTCCTTGGCCTAGGCACGCCCAATTTCTAGCATATTCCTAATCTAAGATGAAGGATGCCAGTATCTGATCAATCCGTAATTGTATCGTTACATGCCTGTCGGCCATTCAAGATTTTTGCCTCCAAGGTCTTTAGGTCCTTCGGCTTGATATCTGTTAAAAAATATGGATTTTGCGCTATTTAACACCTTATGCTCTCTTTGGCACGCTTTTCCAGGCTGTCGGATCGCAGTGGAAACCCGGGGAATGGCTTCGTCGAATGCTTTCAGACGATTCGTAGTGACGGACCTAACCCCCTCAATATACTCAAGCGTCCGCAAAAAAGAAGAAATGAGGGAGTATTCTGGTGATTGGTATGCATCCCAGAAGAACGACGCTCACATTAAACATGCTGGCGACGTGAACTTTGACCAGTACACCTCTTTGAATATAGGATGCTTCCCCGTGATAACGTTAATGATGAGTCTTCTGTAGGGACATAAATATACGGTATCATTTCGTTCCTATAACTGTCGAAGTTTGTTTGAACACACTATGCGTAAGGCTAGGGGGTAGGGTAGTGGTTCCCTAAATAAAACACAAGGTGCCTTTTTGTGCTCTTCTCATCGTCATCATATGCAGATGCAGCAGTACAAGACTAAGGTACTACATACGTACTTAGTAGAGACACTAAGCTTTCCCCCCTGACCTTTCTAGGGTCACATGACGTATCTCCGCCTACGCCGCTTGCTCTCTACTCGCACCTATCATTCTCGTCTCACATTCAGCACTCGAAGGGAGGAACACCGATCAACCTACTAGGTAGGCTATCACTTGTATGCCGACTGACCATGCACCTCGTCACATAACCTGCAGCAATCTCCTGCCGCCCGTTATGGCTGTCGCTACCAAGAATAGCTCTCCCTACGATATGCAAGATCTTCGTGTCTCTCCAAACGAAGCAAACCAACATTGCCAGCTTGAAGAGAGTTACAAAATGATGGTCCTACGGTTTGAGAACGGCCTGTCGGAGGAAGATGTCGATAAACACTTTCTGCGAATGGCGCTTAACCTTGGAATCAATGTGCCTCAGGACCCGAAGACTACCTTGGATATTGTAACCAGCAACGTCGATGGGCTCACATTGGCCTCCGCTCCGACAGAATCTCGGCCTCCTCCCTCACAATCTTTCCAAGCCACTCATCCTCCATCGGACAGCTCTAGCGAACCACAATACCATACAAAAGCGTCATCAGTCACCACTGCCTCAATTGCTTCTGTTGCTTCTTCGTTCGATTCTGCGACGTCACATAGATCATCCTATCGACTTATAAAACAGGGAATAAGGCGCCTTTCGACACTGCAGAGGCGGAGGACAATTGACGAGCCAATTCCCAATCTACTTTCTTATATGTCGTCTACTTCGGTCCTGAGACCACCTTCTCAGGCTAGCTCGGTCACGGCGGACCCTGGCCAGACCACAATTCTTCCTCAAGAATCTGTTGCGACTCCTTCTAGTAGTGTGTCACCTGCTAGGGGAGCTCCACCCTCACCGGGTCCGGATGAGCAAGATCAAGAAAATATCGCCGCTCGTGAGAGAAGCCTACATAACCTGCGGCTCCAAAGGTTCAGAACTTCTCAATTAGGAGAGCAATCCAGATTCATCCGCTTCGAAGCAGACCAATATCAGTTAATGCGGCTAAAACAAGTAGAGATGAAACAGGACCCTCTCAACCGTCACAAAGCGCGGGAGAAAGCCGCCCAAGATAGGCATATTGAAGCCCTATCTTCTCTTGAACACCGCCATCTCTCAGCAGAAGTCGACCTTTGCCGGGCTCTACAATTGGAAAAACAAGCCTGCGAAACTCGCTTGAGGCATATGGAAGCCTACTGCAATCCGACATCGAAAGTGGACGGTATGCCGAACCGTGTCGTCACGCGGAAGGACTACCAGCAATTGACACTGCAATACCACGTGCGCCATGGCATGGACAACCTCCACGCCGCGCGCATAAAGGTGCTACGTGAGAAACAGGGCAAACAATTAGAAAGAGTCTCCGCAAAACAAGACCACGAACTGGAAACCTTCGCCGCAGACTTCGAACGCGAAATCGCGAACCTGGAGCAGAAATTTAAAGCCGAGGAAGAAGGTCTCCAAGCCGAGTTCTCCGAACGCAAAAACCGCCTCGTGGCCCGCTGGCTACTTGCAGAAGCCATAGAACGGCGGAAACTAGAAAACGAGACTGGGGAGACATATGGCCCCTTGCCGGCGGTGGAGTGGCCGGACAGCGCTAGCAGAAGCGAGGAAAGTGAGGAGGAGACCCCAGAGAGGTTTGCACACGATGCGTTTATGGCGTATGATGCTGCGACGTTGGGGATGATATAACTTGATCTCGGAGTCGGATGTGTTGTGCCCAGGAACTTGGATTACATGGAGCAAGCATATGACGGCGTTGTGGGCGGAGCATTTACCTGAGGGATTGATAAGAGTGGTTCAGAGGATCCTATATACCCTCAGTCGCTGTAACATTCGGCGTATGGTGTTTCCCGGGTCTAGGCTTGACCGTCTCGATCATCTAGGTAGGAATGTAAAAAATATAAGGATATTTATACACCAGCCAAAAAAATCTTACTCTGATCTCTCGTCAACTGGATCTTTTGCCCTTTGTCCCATTTACCTCTCCTATCGTCGCTAAAGTAAGAGCACAAGAAGTTTTTTTTTGAATGTAACAAGCAGTTTGTATCCCTTGGCCATTCCCACCAACAACCACCCCCCCCACCACCACCAAATATTCCTCCCGGGTGCCATTTCCCACACATGTATCCCCCGATCCTCCATCTCCCCTACTTCCTCCACAATCTCCGCCCCAACCCAACCCCTTCCATTTACCCTCACCCCCCATCCAACTTACAGCATCCCCACCAGTACCGCCCTCACCTTGCCTCTTAAGATAAGGGTATGAGTGTGCAGTTCAAGAGGCGGAGTTTCATACCGTCGGAAGGGGGGGGGGGGGGGGGCCGGGGAAGGAAGAGCGAATGTGTACGAGGGTGGGATGGAAAGGAGAGGAGTGATGGTATGTGTGAGAAAGAGGCGGGGATAGGGATAGATCTGGCTCTCCGGAGACGTACTCAGGCTCAATCCAAACCCAACACCCCCCCAGTACCTCCGAACCTCCGAACCCTCAGGCCCAACCCCATCGCAATCTATGTCTCTCTCCTAACCACAAAACCAAAAGGATAGCTTCCCTGACACTGACGAAGTGCAGTGAGTAATAGCCTTTCAATTAAGACCGGCGGTGAGAAATTCCAGTGGCGCTGTGCACTAGATTGTTTATGGCGTTCTACTTTGGTGGGGTGGAGGGTATTGTTTTGATGTATAATTTGCTAAACGGTGGTTCTGCTAGGGTGGCCAAGGGAAAGGAAGGGAGGGGGAGAAAAAAGGGAGCATGTGGTAGTGGGGATTCATGCACTTTTCACCCTTGTAAAAACGTCTGGTAGAATCGATAACTTAGGACTCATGTCGAACGAGATCTAGGTAAACAAGTTATCATTACGGAGGCAGCGGCCTACCCATCCAAACCACACCTACCCCATCTTCTCAAACCTCTCCTTAGCTTTATCCCTCGTCCTCTCCGCAAACTCCGCATAACCCCCTTTCGTATTCCTCTCCGCCTCCTCCTCCGCACTCCCAATCTTCCCTCCAACCGCCCCAAGCCCCACCCCCTGCACATACATATCCGTTGCAATAGGCGCTGTGACACCTGTTCCCTGGGCGCCGAGACCTTCACCAGCGGACCAGCCCATTTTGCCGAGGAGGGAGGCGCCTTTAGATGGTGGAAGGGGTTGGTTGTCGGCGTCGTCAGGTTCTGCTGATGTGGTCGTTGGGTGCTTTTTGAGGGGAAGGGTGGTTTTTTTGGAGGCACCGAATGCGGCACGGCGCTCTTTGGCGCGATCGCGATACTCTTCCGTTGTGATGTCTTGAGAGGGTGTGGAGCTGAGACCGACTTTTGTCATTTTCGCCTGTGCTTTCGAGACTAAATCCTCGTTCTGGATATTGTCACGGTGGAGTTGGCTCAGCCGCTCGTGTTTGTTGAGCTCGGCTTCTATTTTGAATTGGCGAGAGCAGAGGTAACAGCATTTCTTCACAGGGTCCGCAAAAGTTTGCGTGGGTGGGTTGTCTCCGGCAGCATTTGTAGGTCTTGCGTTTCTGTTGGTGTTGGTATTGGCGTTAGGGTCCGAGTCGTTTTCTGCTGAAGCATCGGGCTTGGCGCCGTGGAGCTCGGCATGACGGTTGCTCCAAAATTGCAAGTGGGCTGGTGCAGTCTGTGATAATGAGTAGTTGATCTGGACAGGCTTCCAAACCGCCTTACCTTCTTCTGCTTAGCCGCAGCGCTGGCTTCTGCTTTACGCTTCTTGGCCTTGGCTTCTGCCTCCTTGCCAGGCGCAAGGAGTCCTTCATTCTCAGCTGCTGCCGCTGCACGATCCGTAGCGCTCTTGCTTTGCTTCTCGCTCGCATTCGGTTTCTTCGCTGACGTGACAGACGAGACGACGAGTTCGCTTGCCCAAGCTTCCTCGTCCCAATATGCAAGCTTACTCGCTGTATTGCCCAGTGGGCTAAAGGTGAAATTCTCATTCCCTTCTTGGACATTAAACACTGGAACAAAAACACCCGCGTGGATATAGTCAGCAGTAACTGGTTTCGAGGATATGGTGAATTTCTCAAAAGAATTGAACCGAGTCAAAGCAGCTTGCGCATCCTTTGCGTAATCATTAGCGGGGCCAATATCACTTTCTTTATGAACACATACATCAACAGTCCCAAACTCAGCAAAACCGTATCTCCAACTTTCGTTGCTGCGCCGGTCTCGAACAAGCAAGACTCTTCGAAGACTACCCTTCTTGGCACCAAGATTCGCATCACCTGTGGTGGAGGCAACTTTGGCATTGCCTTTCTTAGATGCTGCCGTATTTTGCGGCGAGGATCCGCGGCTAGGTTTGTAGAGCTTAGTAACCCCCTTGGCAAGTAGATCTTCAGTCACCGTAGGTTCAAGCCCCCGAAGCAGCAGAAATTGTGATGGTGCACCATTAGGTGATACATCACTGTCTCCGCTATTCATGTAATTTGGGGGTTTAACTGGTGGAGCGCCAAAAGCAGCCATATCTAAAGCCATCAGTGGGGTTCTCTCAGATCTCCAAGCCGTACCTACCAATCTGCGGTGTTTGACACCGAAAGCATCGGGTTCGGCCGGGGAAGTTAACAAATGTACACTTTGATATATTAGAAGCGCCACAGATCGAGTAGAGAAACTGCTCACAATCTTGCACGTCCATTCGCCATCGGCCTTTTCGCCACGACCCCGATCATCTCTCTCACGGCTGAATGCAATCCGTACTTTGGCTGCTTCATTGTCACCATCTGCTGAACAAGAGCCATAAAGATAGATCATTGGAAAGTTGCGCTCAACAAATCCCTTAGACTGTTCTATATCAGGGAACCTTAGGAACCCGAAGCCTCGAGACACCTCTAATAGCCATTAGCGTCTTCCCTCCGTTTAGAATCTTTTATGACATACTAGTCTGACGATCTCGTATGACCCGTACATCGTCAAGCTTCTCGATATCGTGATACTGCTTCAGTTCCTTTGAGATCTGCATGACCAAAGATGCGCACTGCCTTAGCCAGAGTTCGAACATTGTTTCAAAAGACACTTAGTCTCGGAGTGTTTGTGAAATTAGGTGACATCGAAGGTAAGATGTGGGGAGGTGGCGGCGAACGTCTTCTTCAACCATATCAAGTGGTAGCCCTTCCAAGATCACCTCCCTACTCGGTGGTCCTCCATAATATGGCAAACGGTCTCGTCGCGGACTTTGGCTTCTGCTTCGACTGTCATAGCCAGGTGATCTGTAGTCATCGCGATCTCTGTCTTGGTATCCTTTTCCTAAGTGCCCTCGCGGCGAAGGAGAACGTCCACGACGGTGGTAATCGTGGTCTCTAGTCCCGTCGTCCCTAGCTCGGGTTTCCCAATCTCTGGAGTCAGGAGATCTATTACTGCCGGTGTGATATCCACCATGAGATGTTCTGTGGCGGTCTTCCCCAAGCCATAGTTAGCAGACGCCTAGGGTGATGGGTGTAGAAGTCCTCATCAAGGATTACCATGCGGAGATGCATATCGATTAGGCGAAGAAGAACTCCGACGTTGCTGGCCTTTCGAACTCGGTCTGGGATGCCTGTCTTCGTACATCCTACCGTTGCGGTCACGTTGCGCTGGGAGTGGCCTGGTGGGCTTATGATTGTCATACAATCCTGGAATGTCTTCGTCGTAGCGAGTAGTCGTCATGATGATGGAGAGGATAGTGCAGTATAGAGTAATCTAGCTGCCTAAGACTACCGAAGTTTTTGGGTAGCGGATATGTGAAAAGGCAATGATCCGTATTGAGGGTGAGCAGTCAATGTCGTGGACCCATAAGGCTGAGTAAACGAAGCGAATTAAAGGAGGTAGCTTTAGCCTACACCTACCTATTGTTGGACCAAAAACCTCACAGCGCAGGCGGCGGCAGGAGAGCTTAAGAATTTTTTCTCTATTCAACACTCTGTCCCTGGATAACACTTCTACTTTAAAAGAGGTTCTTTTACCTTATGAGTTGGTTTCTTCATAAAACGCCCCCAAACGAGTAAATACTATATAGTGGCTGTGCATGGTGACTCAATCCACCGCAATGACTCCTTCCACTGGGAATCTGAAATATACCTCCTGTGAAGACTCCCTCACAACACCATTAGTCCAAAGCTTTTCATTTCTCTGATATTAACTATTCAACTACTCTGTGTTGTTCTCCCGTTCTCGACTTTACGTCGAAGCAGCTTGCTACCGTCCCTTTCCAAGTATCACTTAGCATCGATCTGCTATCTCCAAGCCATGTCGCCTGCACAAATTCCCTTCGAGTCAGATGATACAGCAAGCTCTTTATCAAGTATGAATTTAGTACCGCATCCCCAGTCTAGCGATATCAGCGATATACACGCACGCTTTACCAACACCCACGAAACCCCAGAAATCGACATCGATCCCTCAGACTCCTCCTCAGACGCTCCTAAGCCTGAAAAGCGGTTCAACTCCCGCGCCCGCGCTAAACGCATGCGCAAAACCTCCTCTAATCCCTCTATTCCTACGCCTACTCTCCGCCCGGCCAATGACATTCTCTCCCGTATTCGCCATGATCCTACGCTCGACGCTTCAGATTACATAATTGGTTATCATGATCGGATAGAGGGAATCATGGAGATGAAGGTGGAAGATTGGAAGGGAGGAGATGTGACGGACGAGGAATTTATTCCGCAACATCGGATTTTGTACTTTCGGAGAGCGATTGACGGGGTAAGAGTTTGGGATCGCAAGAGAAGGTTGGATGGAGTGTTTGGGAGTGGGGTGCCTGGTGGGCTTGTAGATGAAGGTCGAGAGGAAGGGAAGAATGGCGATATCAAGGGTGAAATCGCTGAAACAGAGGATGAAGATAACGGCGATGGAGTGGTAGAGGTAGACCCGGGGCATACAGATACGAAGGGTCAGAGAGCACAGGATGTTCAGTTAAACCCTCATGCCGGAGGAGGGCTGCCGAACCTATCACCAACATGATTCTGGTGTGTTAAAGGAAAATCAGATTGTAAATTATGTTGCTGATTTTGTTCCCAAATGGCAATACTTCCAAGAGGTATCCATCATTCATCCATTACCGCGTCGTGGTGTGGCAAAAGAACAATTGTTGTACTACACAAGCAATGCGTATCACTTTTCCCACAGAAACTGCATTACGCTTCAGCTTGTGTCCATGCGAAAAGGTAGAAAAGGTTATGGGAATACTTACTATTTCAGCCTCCTCCTCTGTGACTGATGACCGTTCCGAGGTCTTCTTTTCAACCAGTCCAAGATGATTCTTCCGTATCAGATCCCACATTTCCTTCCGATCACCCCCAAGCTCGTCCGAAAGCAACTTCGACTTGAGAGCGCGCAAAAACTCATTGTAGATTCCTGGCTCTTCGAATTCGATCATTTCATCCCTCAATACGCTGATTTCCTCCAGAGCTCGACCATATGCTAGATCAGAAAAACTATTCTTGATTTGTTCATCGATGATGTTGGACAATTGCTTAACCGCGTCGCGGACGACATCGAGATCTTCGGCCTTGTCGAGTATTTGCCGAAACTCAGGGATGGGATTATCGGCTGAGATCTTAGCATTCTTCTTTTTGCCACCAAGCAAAGCATCAACGTCCAAGCCTGACAGGGGCTTCACTTCGTTTCTGTTCCGCTTGCGGCTCTGCACTTTTGGTGGAACTGTTGGGCATCAGTAACGGAGCGACACGAAGAACACTCCAAAATCCTCCTTACCTTTTTTTACGTCTGCTGCGGCTGTAAGCTTCTCTAGATGACGCTTTGACTGGGCTATCAGCTTATCCGGCGGCCTCGAATATCGGGTCAAGATCTCGTACGGCGGGGGGATAGGTTCGTTAGGATGGACTGCTCTCCAACGTACGGCTTGATCAAGGCGATGAAGTATAGGTGAGTACGTTTCTGTCATAGGCATGTATTCCGCTGGATTACTGTGGGCTGTAAGTATGCCTCCATACGATCAGCGAGGTAATACCTTACCCTTCGTCGTCTTTTCCATAAGCAGAGAGGTCCATTCGGTCAACATAGTCGCTCATTGCAGAGCTTAGGGCATCGCTCGGCAAGTTACGATGCTCCTTTACGACTTTCCCGGATACAGTGACGACCCTGTCTAGAGGTGGAAATTTATATGAGCGCACATCTTCCGCAAACGGAAGCTGTACATCAAGAAGGCATTCATAGTCCTCCTCGATCGATGGCGCAATCAATACAAGCACTGGATCTTTGTCGGCTTTCGGTACTAGTCGTGCAATCCCATATGAATCCAGCTCGAAAAGCGCGTGTATTAGGGATGATAACGCCATGATTGCTTTGGTATTGGTTTTCTGAGCGATTATCACGTTCGAAACAGACATATTCATATAGCGCTCATACTAAAAGTCTGTTAGATATCGGGGCTTGGTTAGCCGGAAACAGAAGTCACATACAGTCGCCCATGGTATGAAGCCGATGACCTCAAGCCCTGCTTGTGTCTCCAACTTGGTGACATTCTGATCCGACTCGCTTATATGCACTGCCGTTCGTCCATACTCATAGCCTTTGGCTAATTCGTCTCGGTCAACATCTCGCTTGCCTCCAGGGGCGTTCTCGTCGGGGACTTGATACGTTCGAGCGTTCCTCACTGTGGTAAGATCATTGGGGTTAAGATTAGGGAACGCAGATCCCGAAGCATCTCCCTCCGGCAGGACTGTTGCAGAAGACTGCATGCTTGCATTTCCATTTGAGAGGTCTGACCGTTGCACGAACCGACTCGCTGTGAGTGGTTTCCTGATCATTGTGCGCGGATATCTCTCAACGTCAATGCATAGAGCAGATTTATATTGTTCAGGATCTCCCAAGGTAAGCTGGCCCTTGTAGGAGTTAACTGGTCTTGTAGATTTCAGTCGCGGCACGCCGAGCTCCTCTATGGCTTGTTGTAGCGTCCCGAATACACCCTCACAATCATCTACCAGGCTTTTGAGGATCGATTCGTTCCTAGCCTAAGACACAGTCAGCATTTTTACACCAACCGACTTTCAAATACTGGCAGACCTTCCGAGCGTTCTTAGCCTCTTCTTTGAATCCATACTCGGGGTCATCGAAATCCACTCCCCTACTGCCTTGTCAGTACTCCTTTGGACTAAAATAGCGAGCACATCGTACACAACGACAAGCTCCATGTTGTCCTCCTTAATCTTTTTCATGATCTCTGCAATACCATCGGCATCTAGCTGTCCCCGTCCATTTGTTATAAGGACGATCTTTCGCCTGTACTTCAGCTTCTTGCAATACTTCGCAATCATCTGGATCGCTATGACAATGGCCGAAATTGCTAGTGAAATCTTAATAGAGAATTACGATAGCGAAAGATCAAAGACTGCAATTACCATCACCCTCATCAGTATTGCTGAGTTTGATAGTATGCCGCAGCTGCTTCAAGTCTGGCAGCAGTATTCTGAACGATTTTAGCAGGAAAAGCAAATGTTGCACAAACGGCATACTGGCTGATTTCTTGGAGGACCCAAATGTGGTCAAAGCTCTCCTCATCCTGAAGTTCATTGGCCGTCCCTTCCACCGTTAGTACCTTGAGGACAAAGCAATGTTTGGTCCATACCATCTGTCCTTAACCCGATGACTCCGAGCGTAGCTGTTTTTCGATCAAGAGCTACCTAGCCCCTCAGTCAATCTTTATTGATCATCTCCAGATTAATATGCCCACTGTACTGGTAATCTTTTCCCAGACATAGGTCATAGCCCAGTCAAAGTCTGATTGTTCCCGACCATTATGTTTGTCTCCCATCGACCGGCCGACATCTACTATATAGACGGTAGCTTCCTTATCAGACATAACTAGTCTCTACTTTGGTCTGGATGATTGGAAATAATTGATTTAGATATGTTATCCTCACGAGCAAACAGCGGGGTGGCCGAAACAGGCAGACGCGAGGTTAGATCGCGTAATCACGTGCCATGTGCGCTGCCTTAAGTGGCGAACGTCTAGGGATAACGGATGGTCATATGACAGTCAGGTCAGGTCAGATGTTTTCTGTCATGCTGACGTCAGATGTTTCTACTTGACAGCCAATAAGACAGCTTATATATATATTACTAAGGCTTTTGACCAATCAAAGCTCAGGAATCGACTATTGGGCTGAGCGTTCTAAAAATTCCGGAGCCGCAGACGCCTGAGAACCCGGAGAAAACAGAGAAAACAGAGCAATTTATAGTGTAATTTACCTGCTGGTGTTTGCGCATCCGGGTTTGGCGCCCCCTCAAATTGGGGAAAGCGTGTCGGCACAGCCCATCGCCGCTTTCCCAGTCCATAAATAATCGCTCGTTCCCCCTCAACTTCCAACATTCCTCTTCATCTTCTTTGTCTCTTTCGCCTGGGCTTTTTGTCGGCTCCTCGTTTCCGTCCCATGACCCTTTGCTCGGACCTCAACCCACATCTGGGAGAAGCCTCACCTTTGCGATGATCGATTCTATTGGCCCAGTTTCCACGCCGCCCATCTGGCCTGAGACTTGTTTCTTGCGTTTCTGCTCACGGTCTCCCCCGTTTGAAGGCGCGCACTTTTCCCCTTGACTTCTTGGATCGCTGTCCTTCGCGTCCCTCACCTGCGCCTCCTAGAGTGATCCTCGATCTTCCTGTCTCCCTCTCTCAGCGTCCTCCTGTTTTCTGCCCATAGCTGGCCTCCTGTTCCTCGCTCCATTAGCGTGGCAACTATTGGCCACGGGATGTTGGGCGATCGCCATCGCCACGACAAGGGCGCGAGCAAGGTGGAGCCTGCCCAGAGCTATCGCCTGTGCGCCGAGACCAATTGAACAAATGTCTCACACCACTCTGAGCGTGTTTCCTACTGTGCCGTCGGCGAATGGATGACGTGATGCTGTTGTCAGCAGTCTGGTGACATCTTCTGCCGAAGCCTGGCTTGCGGCAATTGGGCAGCCTCGTCTAGTTCAGCTTGGCTGGATTTCAGGCATCAGTTGATGCTGACGTGGCAGCGGCTTGATTGAGAGAATATGCATGTGCCCTGCGCAGCACTGCCTGGATCGGGACTTGGCTGTTGGAGAGGTGACATTTTCCTGTGCCGTCCTGTGTCATTTTGCCGAACACCCTTCATCCTTGCCATCTGCATCGAAAATCCCTCAGCTCATGAAGAGATTGTCTCAGTCGTGCCGATGCTGAGCCATGGACTATTGGTGGATCATCGACGATTAGCTTTAGAGGAGAGAATTCGCGCGGCCTGTGCTCTACCAAGTGTCTTGCGAGGCGTTCTACGAGGCGTTCTGTGGAGTTTGATCCATGGAGGTTGACGACGATTCAGCTGGCTGCTACAGTAGAGATCTCCGGATGCACGTCATTCCGAGGAATACAGCGCGTGAATTGGACGGCAAGAGAACAGAGGAGGGGAAAAAGGAATCAGTGGGGGCTGAGCAACCCTTGAGGGTTGCGTGTAGCCAAGAGGGGGCTTACGAAGCTTTAGAGAGACAGCGCAGAGATGGTGTGGCTCCCAATGGGATTGGGTGTACCTCTGTGCCGAGAGCGGCTGATGGGCCATGACATATAGTTCATCTTGCGCTCTCCTGTAGAACAGGCAGCCGTTTCCACTGTCTTCTTGTTTATAAGATTCTCTCGCAATTATCTTCTGCAATGGCTGTCGTTGACATGTCTCGCATCAACTTTTATCAATCATCATCAGCAAGCAGCTCATGCTTCAGCCTAAAGTCATCAACTTTGGGTAATACTGGCGGAAAACGCACGGCGATCTTAGAGCGCGACTGGTGGGACAAGCCATTCACGACAAATCGGAAAATCGAACCTTTGTTTCAAACTCAGATGGCTGGAGATACCAGAGCCGGGGATGAAGATATTGTTGAAACTCAGCGTCATAAGAAATCCATCTAATTACTGCAGAAAACTCGATAAGAGCTGGGAACAATCGAGGCGACGACGACAGCGACATCAATAACGAGGAAGACTTCTGCTTTTCATTCATCGAGTCTATCGAAAGCTCTCACAATCATACCGATGAGGACAGAATCGACATCGATGATCATGATCTTCCTTCATCGAAGAAGCATAAGGGAGCGGAAAAGGTGACTCTACAAGCTGTATTCAAAATTCCTCCTGAACTCGGACTTTACTACAATCGAGCGCTTCAAGACCATGAGAATACTGCAAGCTCAAATCGGTCAAGTGAGGTTGATGATAGTCAGGGTAGGTGAACGTGAATCTCTAATCCAAAAGTGAAACGATGTCTGACATTTCACAGATAACCCGTTCGTGGTGCAGGACGAGAACATCAAGACTGACGACGAGGGCACTTCTGCTGAGATAGAAAGCATTATGTCTGAGATTGATACTGCAGACACCCAACTCAACACACCTTGTTCAACAAAAGAGCTAAAGACACATCATTTCTCGAATCCTAATACAATCGCCGAGTCTCTTAATCGCCTATGCTTCCCTAGCATCACTTCATTCGCGGACCGTGAAAGGCGGTCTATTCACGCAAATTCTCGCAATGGGAGAAGGTCAGTCATCGACGGTTCCGCCAGCGCTATCGCCATCAGACCACTTGAAACTGAGCAACATCAGGGTCCTGGTGGCTCAGCAGAGGTAGAGGAGCAGGAGTGGGAAATTACGGAGATTCTTGAGAAGAGAGCGGCCGAGTCAGAAACGGAATATAGAGTACGCTGGGAAGATACATGGTTGCTCAGCAGTGAATTGGGAAGCGCACAGGGATTGTTGGAGAAGTTTGAGGCAAAAGGCCGAGCACAGCATGAACGTAAACGGGGTAGACCGGCTCGGACGGACAAAGGCTGGAGATCGTGCATTTGTCCGTAAGCACATCGTGGGTGCGTGTACGGCCATGTCCCTGCGTCAAGCAAGCACGCAGCCTATTCGTGGCCAAAGGCTCAGCTGCAGCGCGAAAGGAGGTGAAGGGATTGATTTGCAAAATTGGTTGACCGTCAACGAAGAACAGGAAAGCAAGCGAAGACAAGGGCGTATTTCGAGATTTGTTAACTATTTTAGAGCTTGGGTCTGCTGCATATTGAATTAAAATAATGCAA
>JAABUZ0100000940.1_pt1 | contig 61152 bp, 55 predicted proteins | sample 5562091 | NCBI WGS metagenome assembly JAABUZ01 (sample SAMN12813069, study PRJNA571459) | rock metagenome | isolation source: Antarctica rocks | place: Antarctica: Victoria Land, Linnaeus Terrace sud | collected 2015-12-21 | reverse complement strand
GCATAGTGAAATAGCGATCGATGAAGAAAAAGAGTGGTTTAGTCAGGAGAAAAGAGAGCAATGTAACCAGTCCCAGAAGGCCGATTGGCAAGGCACAACGCAATACTGGAGCGGCGTCTCCGTGTAGATATGAGCCTGCGAGTGTACTGGCAATAATAAATAAAATTCCGACTCCAATGACATCCACATAGCGCTGTCTTACAACGTGAGCTAGTATATTTCCTAGTGGAAAGAGTGCTACAAGCAGAAGGGCTAATGGCGCGGAGAGATGCTCGGCCAGCAGCGGATATATCATATATGGACAAACAGCATCAATCACAAGAGTTTGTAAAAGGCTGCCTGGCACCACACTCGAAAAGTTGAGCCTTTTAAAAGAACGCTGCTCATCTGCCATACTACAGAACTCCTTCGGAATACATATCTATTTCTAGAAATTTTTCACATGGGCTTACTAAGCAATATGCCCTATCCTCGGTACAATATCTAGCTTGTACTTCCATAGTATGCCATATAGCAAGTCGATGGGCAAACATGTGTTCATATATCTACTCATTTCATTCTGTGTTCTATCTGTATTCAAAATAGATTATGTATTCGTGTATAGTATTAGCGCCTCTATGCATGGTGAACCTTACTGTAATATCGTTTGCCAGCATATTCTTGGAGTTTATAAGGTTAACACTTGATCTTCATAGATCAAGTGTTTTTTCCTTTTCTTGTAGTGCAGGCTCTTATTTAAGATAAAGTATTCTAGGAGTAGAGAAAAATGGAATATCGTCATTTGGGACGTGCCGGTGTCAAAGTCAGTGCAATCTCTCTGGGAAGCTGGCTCACATATGGAAATGCAGTTGAGCAGCAGACAGCTATTGACTGCGTACATCGTGCATATGAATCAGGTATAAATTTCTTTGATACCGCGAATGCCTACAATCGTGGCGAGGCTGAGAAGGTTGTTGGAAGTGCCTTGAAAGACTACAGGCGCGATTCCTACGTTCTGGCGACCAAAGTATTTTTCCCAATGGGTGAAGGACCGAACGACCACGGCTTGTCTCGTAAGCATATTACTGAGCAGTGCCACGCGAGCTTGAAACGCCTGGGCACGGATTATATCGACCTGTACCAATGTCATCGCTATGATCCAGAGACGCCGATCGACGAAGTCCTGCGCGCCCTGGACGATCTGGTGCGGCAGGGCAAAGTGCTCTATGTCGGCGTCTCCGAGTGGTCTGCTGCGCAGATTACAGACGCAGTCCATACGGCCCATGAGCGCAATTTCGACAAGATCGTCTCTAATCAGCCGATCTATAACATGCTTACCCGCTATATCGAGCGGGAGATCATTCCTTTGAGCGAGCGCGAGGGCATTGGTCAGGTCGTCTTTTCTCCCCTGGCACAAGGAGTCCTTACTGGCAAATACAAGCCAGGTCAGCAGCCCGAACAGGACTCGCGTGCGGGCAATAAAGAGATCAACAACTTCATGACCAATCTGATGGACGATCATACTCTGGAGGCTGTGCAAAAATTGCAGACGATGGCGAACGAGGGTGGATATAAGCTGAGTCAACTGGCGCTTGCCTGGGTGCTGCGGCAGAAAAATGTCAGCTCGGCCATCACCGGTGCCTCGCGTCCAGCTCAGGTTGAGGAGAACATCAAGGCCATCGACATCACGCTGACCGATGAAGATTTGAAGCACATTGATGAGATTCTGGAAGGCGCTGTAAGTTATCAACACTAACGCTTGCTTGCCCCATATCTCAGCGATATGGGGCACCGTGCTTCACTTTTTACTTTGTTAGGATGCAACAAAGGAGTTCATACCTTGCAGCGTTTGTTGCATCAAGTAGCGCACCACAGCCTGGATACTTCCAGTCTCGTTATAGACCGCGATCTGGCGATCGGCTCCCGTGCCGTGAGGATCGTCCAGCAGTGCGCGGATATACTGCATCTCGCTGCGCGTATCCAGTTCGTCAACGACATCATCTACAAAATCGAGCAGTTCATGAATTGAGTTGCGCATGGAGAGGCGACGGTCCTGTACAAAATCAACGATCTCAGCATCCAAGCCATAGCGTGCGGCTCGCCATTTATTTTCATCGATATAATGAGAAGGGAGGGTAGGAGTTAACAAGTTGTGCTCATAGAGCCATGTGAGCTTGGCTACCAGGGCCTGACAGAGAGCGGCGATGGCGATTGTATCTTCAAAGGTCGCTGGCATATCGCAAATACGAAACTCGACGGTATCAAAAAATGGATGTGGACGCATGTCCCACCAAATCTTCTTTGCGTTATCGATGCATCCCGTCCGTATCAAGTGTGCCACGTATTGATCATAAGAGGGTGTTGAGTCGAAGACGCTGGGAATGCCTGAACGCGGAAAGCGCTTCCAGACGATCGCGCGATATGACCTGATGCCAGTGTAGTGGCCAACCCAAAATGGAGAGTTGGAGGAGAGGGCGAGGAGATGGGGTAGCCAGGTACGCAGCTGGTTCATCAGGGGAACTGCAATCTCGTGCCGATCGATACCGACATGTACATGTAAGCCGCAGATGAGAATCGAGCGCGCCACATCCTGAAACTCTTCCTCAATCTCCTCATAGCGAATATGATTCGTGCGCTGCTGGTCTCGCCAGTGGCCGCTGGGATGCGTTCCCGAACTGACCAGGGTGAGCCCATCCTCCGCTAATAGTTGCGCCATCATATTCCGCTTGTTTTGCAGGTCTAAACGGAGTGCACTAATATCAGCACAGACACCAGTGATGAGTTCGACCATCGATTGCAGCATCTCCGGCTTCGCATACTCGCCAAAGAGCGCCTCCCCTCTCTCCAGAATAGGATGGACATGGGAAGCTAGCTGACCCGTTACCCTATCTACCATCTGAAACTCTTCTTCGACGCCAAGAGTAAATCGTGGTGCCATTGCATTCTCCTTTCGGATATAGTCATCGAATAAGAAAAAGTCAGATTTATAAGATGAAGCCTACAAAGGAACAGGGGAGAGTAGAGAAGATAGATAGGGAAGAGAAGCCTATTACCTGAATTGGTAAGAGCGGTAGCTTCTCAGGCGCTGCCTTGCGCAAGACCTGCATAAAAGCACCTCTAAGTGAACGAGTGCAGAAGTAGTATAAATGGTAGAAGTAGCACGGGTTGCACTAGGGTAGAGCACTACAGCTAACAGTACTGGGACTTATAGCGTACACAAGGGTTTGAGATATGTCAAGGGGTAAGCAGGCATACGCATATAAAAGGTTATAATCTGAATGCATAGGGCAGAATATCTTCGATATAAAAGTCGCGCTCACTCCCATCTATGTAAAGCACAGCATCGGGTGCAAGGTCAGCTAGCCACTGCCGACACGCGCCACAGGGCATGCACTCCTGTAATGGCGCATCAGCGGGTGCATCGATACAAGCCACTGCAACCTGTGTAATTGGACCCGCCTGAGCGGAAATTGCGCTCGCGAGCGCCGCCCGTTCAGCACATAAAGTCAAACCATAACTAGAAATCTCTATATTAACGCCCACAAACGTCTTTTCGCCAGCCACTAACGCTGCCCCAACCCGAAAATGTGAATAAGGGCAATGCGCGTGCGATGCGGCCTCCCGCGCTAGAGCCAATAAAGCTTTCCGTTCCAATCTTCACTTTCTCCTGCTCTTCATATTCTTTATCTTTCATTGACGTTTTTAATTTTTCTATACAGTGTAAGAGTATGTAGAAAGATTAGACATGTCCTCTGAAAGATAATCTTATTATAGCCCATTCTGTTTCAATCTGTTACTGGCCCTCTCTCATAGCGTTACTAAAAATGAGAGTTTGATTAAAGAACTTATTTTTTGATTCACATATCAGTACATCTTAGTATTGTGATATAGGGTAGGTAGGAGGTATACGAGTGAAAATCATGGTGGCGGACGATGACCGCGACATGGTGGACATGTTGAGCTATTGGCTCAAGGGCCACGGCTACGACGTAGTCCGCGCATTCGACGGTGAGCAAGCTATTAAACGATGGCGCGAAACACTACCAGATCTGGTGATTCTCGATATTCAGATGCCAAAGCTCGATGGCTTCGAGGTCTGTCGGCAGATGCGTACAGAGACAAATTCGATGGTCCTGATTTTGACTGCACATGATCGGGAGGATGATGAGGTGCGAGGGTTGGAGATGGGTGCAGATGATTACTTACGGAAGCCGTTTAGCCCGCGACAACTTCTCGCTCGTATCAAGGCTATTATGCGTCGTTCTTCTAGCTCGCGCGGCACCTCGGGCTCGTCCGCCATCATGGTAGGACCGGTGACTCTGGATGCAATGCGCCACGAGGTCACGAGGGATGGTACAAAGGTTCGTCTCACACCGACTGAGAGCCGCTTGCTGCATCTACTCATCTCGCATACAGGGCAGGTGTTAACGACGGATATGATCATTGAACGGGTCTGGGGCTATGACGAGGCAGGTGATTCAGGGCTTGTGAAAACGCATATTCGCCATCTGCGCCAAAAAGTTGAGCCAGATCCCAACAGTCCACAGTTTATTATGACTGTCCCCGGTGTAGGCTACACTTTTACGGCTCCTGTGACCATCGAGCCTTGAGAAAGGAATGTATGGCGGGTACCTGGCAACTATAAGCTAGCGAGCTCAACTCCTCCTAACTTATAGTTGCTCTCCTTGCTTCCTCCTGTTTCTAGACGATAGAAGATACCTCTCAACCACAATATCCGCATTTCAACCACAATGCAACACGCTTACACACTCTTCTGTTATAAGCATTTCATATAATTCATGTAGGTCGTAACAAATATGCAGGTATGTTTATAAATAGATCCTTTTATTCGAGGTTGAGATCTGGAAAGCTTTATGAATCAGAAGAAAAAAGAGGTTCGTCTCTCTCCTGCGTCTAATATATCGCATATAGCACAGAAGGTGAAGAGGCGTGCGTCTTTGTCTGCTGCGTTAGATCTATGTGAGTGTCTTCCTCTTGCTCCTGATCTTCGAGAGAGAAGTGATGCGAAACGATTTTGCACGGCAGATGATGAGCAGACGATATGCATTTCTCAGTTGCTGTATGGTAGGCTTCATACGTTCCTACAAGAACTTTTTCCGCGAGTTGAGCCTCTAAGCCTGCTTGTTTTGCATCTGTCTCAACGAGAACCTACACCCCTCGCTCCGCATTCAAACCTTTTGTATAAACGTCGTCGGTATCACGCGCCTCCAGGGTTATTGGAACAAGTGCTGGCAAATGTCCAGCGCGTGATCCGTATTGAGGATAAGATGTTATTATGCGAGGATACCGGTTTCGCTCTCGTCTTTCCTGGCGTTGATCAACAGGGTGCAGAGATTATCTTAGAGCGTATCTACAGTAGTATTTGTCTGCTGCAGGCCGAAACCTTGATCCCGCCGCTTATCCGTGAGACAACCATTGCATTAGGAATGGGAACGTATCCGGCATCAGCAGCATCGTTGGATATGCTGTATCAACAGGCGGGACGTACTGCGCAGAGTCTGGTGCTGCGTCCGATTCTCACCACACAGCTACGAGGTGTCAAACCCATACCGGCTCCCGATAATATGTTGCAGTTTGTGCAGGCAAAAAGAGAAGAGGTCTCCGCTGATCTCGACCTTTCCGGTATTCCCTTTATGGAATTGCCGCACACTCTTCCCGATCGCTTAACACAACTACTACCATTCTCGGTTGCAGTGGAGTTGCAGTGTGCACCAGTTGGTCGCGATCATCATCGCCTGACGGTAGCTATGCTTGACCCAACTGATGCCGCCGCATTGCGCCACTTGCAACATGTTACTGGTATGACGATTTTTCCCGTCTCATGCGATGAGTCAGCCCTACACTCGTTGTTAACCCATGCATGGTGAAGGAATCGTAGGAAACAGCCATGAATCGATAGATGTAAATTTGTATCGAGAATGCAAAGGCAATGCAGAGCATCTTAATGTAGTCTTCAGTATATCAACAAGAAATCTTCTATTTGTGTCGTTGTATGTCGTGATGGTAGTGATATAGAGCAAAGGCATTCTTAAAATTAACCGGATCGCAACTAGTCCTTAACAGAAAAGCGTATCAACATTGGTTACTATAACATGTAATGAGACAGTAATATTATTATTAAAAGTTGTTCTCAGCGCTACATCGTTAGTGTCAAGTGTATTTATTTATTGAATACTTAAGGAGAGAGTTCATGGTCGTACAGATGATTCAAGAAGATGTTCTTCTGACTTTTAAAGAAGCAATGGGCTATCTACGTGTGAGTCGTTCGACTCTTTATCGTCTAATGTGGTCTGGCCAGCTTACTGGACATAAAGTGGGCAGCACCTGGCGTTTCTATCGTGAAGATTTACGTGCCTGTGTAGGTCGCGAGGTCCCCATGTCCGCAATCCCTGCCAGCATTGGGCAATAGTATATTTTTATCTCTCCATTTTATGTTTTTTTCTAAAGTAAAGCGGTAATCTCTCCAAAGAGGTTACGTTGTAAAATGCAAATAAATGAATGGAGCAGCCAGCCCGAGAAAAAGGGCTGGCTGCTTGTTTTTGTGAAAAGGGTGGGTGAATCGTATGTATGCTAAATTGTTGTATAGCCTGTAATTTTCCACTGGTCATTGATCTTATACATAGTGAGCAAGACCCGGTAGCTTTTCTCCTCGCGAGTGACATCGACTGAAATGGTGAAATGGTTGATATCTGTGCCGGAAGTATCGTAGCTAACCGATGGAGTGCCCGCGACATACTTATAGACAGGCCCGTACTGCTCATCGAGCTCCTGCGCCTGTTTGAGATATTGTGCCGGGGTTAAGTTTTTGAGTTCTCCTTGTGGGGAGAGATAACTATAGGCCTGGCTATAACGTTTATTCTGAATGGCTTCATAGTAGTTATTTGTAAGGTCGCGGCCGCCGTAAACGACCGTTGTGGCCTGCTGGAAGGCGCTGCCGAAGAGAGAAGATGAGGCCCAAGCGCAAACTCCACAACTGGCAAGGATAAGAACGCCCAGTACTGATACAAGAATCCACACCCATTTATATGATTTTTTTGGAGGTGCGAGATACGGAGCCTGTGGGCCTGGATAGCCCTGACCCGCTGGATAACGAGGGAACGCATGCTGAGGCGGGTATGACGGATACAATGGAGCTGGTGTATTGTTCGCTTGCGGGAGCGGTACGTATTCTGCCCGACCACTGTAGGTAGAAAAGTTAGCTTGTGGAGACCCTTGAGACGGCACAGGTGCCGATAATGAGCTGGCTTGAGAAGGCCCCTCTACCTCTTCTCTTTGATAAAAAGAAGGAGGCGGTGGATAGATACGTCCTTGTCGAACCGCCTCATGATCAATACTCGTCTCTATAACTCCATGCTGTGCATCCACCGACTGCTTTTCGGCATCTTGATGATAGATTTCCGTTCCAGACTCGGCTGGTTGTGCTGCTCCTGGTAGTTCTTCTGGTGACTGATCGGAAGTGTGCATAGTTGTCTCAACTCTACTTTATACCTTTTCAACTTCTCTTTGGCGCTGCTTTAACATTCTGCGTGCCTCTTCTTCAAACTCCAGTTCCATCTCGCGCTGAACTTGAAGTTCGGCTGTGTGGCGTGCAATTGTATGTTTGCCTGCATATAGAATAACACGATTGAGATAGGTGTCTGCGATTCGTCTGCGTTGCCAGGTTAAGTCTGGCATTGGGCGTAGATTCAGGAGAGAAGGTGGGTGAAGTTCGCGATCACTGACTGCCACTGCCATCAAGAGCGCAAATTCCGCCACTGCCTGACAGACGAGAGGATTTTTAAAAAAATCAGGTTGTGGACTGGAGAAGATCAAAACGCCTGCGAGCAAGCTATTGCGTAGTACGGGTGCTGCACAGGAGCTACGTACAAATTCATCTTTCTCGAAAAGTGTACGCTCACTATCGGTATCGTGCCAGACCTGGAGCCTTTGCATAACAGCGGTCGCACCGGCCAGGCTCGTACTGCCTAAAAATGCAGTTGCCTCAACAGGAGTGAGACAAGGATCATTACTGCGCCTGCTCACTTCATAGAGAGAGTGAATACCATCGTTGTGTTGCTGCATCAGTGAAGCATAAGCAACAACCAGTCCCAGATGTTCTATGTCTACGTGAAGGAGCGCATATTCGAATAAAGCCTGTGAGACTTGCCACATGCACGTTTCTTCGTCCTGACTATGTGCAGCCAGTTCTAGCGCTTTCACATAGATCTCTTTTTGTACCTCGTGGAGCGGTGAAGTGAGATCGATCACGACATTACCGTAAGCCTGCTTAATCAGGTTTAGCAGTTGGACACGATGTTCGGGGAAGAGATCGGGAAGCTTTTTCAGATATGAGGCGCGCGGTACAGAGATTCCGTTCATCCAGCGATACACCGTGTTTTCTGCTACCTCTAGTTCTCGTGCCACGCGCTCTATCCCCGCACGATCTTGACGAAGGATACTTTGTAAGAAATCGGTGAAAGGGTTAAGTTGCATTCCATTCTTTTGTCCGGTGGCGGAGAAAGATTTTGGCTGAGGAAAGAGAGTATCTTGCATCTGATCTTGTACTACCGATTCCACCGACGCGTCTCTCTGGATGGAATTGCTGTGCTCGTGCCTTCTTGTCTTTCCACCAGGGGGACGTCCACGCCTTCTCTTCAATTGTTCATTAGAGCCCGACCCACTGTCCATGTTTTCTTTTTCCCCTACATAATTGCGAGAATACAACAATGTTTCACAAGATACACGTCTCTGCTAGTATAACACATACGATAAACAAGTTTCGCCTCTCTCTAACGCTTTGTACGTTCTCTTTGCTCTGTGCATGCCTACGTTTATGCATAATGCGCTATCCTCTTTCTTGTCTTTGGTCTCCTCCATTTTCTGTATTATAGTGGGTCAATGTAACAGCCATGTAATATCTCGCTTGTGCATAGAGATAATCGTGTAAAATACGATGTTTAAATAAAAGTACCACAATGTCAAAAATGTATTGATTTATTACGACGAGCAATGTATATTAACAAGTGTCATAAAGAGTAATGAAAAGTAGTCAATATCTCTTACATTGTTGGAAGGATGAAGTAGAAGATGGCGGTTAACAACGTTGTGTATGTGAACGAGTGCGGTCTTCCCTTAAATGCAGTAGAGTGGCTCGTGACGCATCACCAGAGTAAACTACAAGAGCGTACTCAGATGATACGGGATCTCTCTTTGAGGCAGGGAAGCTTTGTTGTGGATGCGGGATGCGGACCCGGTTTGTGGACTCCTCTCCTCGCTCGGAATATAGGATCTAGTGGCTCCATTTTAGGCGTTGACATTTCGACTGAGGCGCTTGTAACGGCTCAGAAAAGAAGTGCAAATACATGGTATAGTTGCCAGGTGCAATATAAGCGGGCCTTTTTAGAGCAGTTGCCGATTGAACTCGGTTCTGCTGATCTCATCTTTAGTGCGAACGTCAGTCAGTATCTTCTCAATCCGGTCGAGACCTTTGCTATGATGGGTCCCTATTTGAGACGAGAAGGAAGACTCGTGGTGAAAGATATCAATTTTGGTACAATGCGCTTTTACACTGTTGATGCAGGATTACAAGCGCGAGTGTTTCAAGCGCGTGAGCTCTGGGAGAAAAACCGCGTAGCGCAAAATTACGCGTTCGAAGATAGCTGGGTGGGCTCTAAGCTTGCAGGTTATCTGTGCGCCGCTGGATACAAAGATGTGCAGGAGAAAACATACCGGATCGTTCGTCATTATGTTTTGCCTGATGATTTCCGTTTCTATTTGTGTGGCATTGCTGAATGGTTTGTATGTGAGCATGCTCCTTATCTTGCCTCCGAAGATAGAATGAGCTGGCTTAACTGTTTTCGAGGCGAAGCGAATACGGTTCTGGATCAAGAGGAATTTTTCTACGAAGAGACTGAGTTTGTGGTCTCTGGCGTCTGGGATAGCTCTCCACGCACGTTTTTTTAGATCGGTTGAGTATCTCTTAAGAATCAGCTTGCCTTCTCTGTTCAAGCAAGACAGAGAAGGCAAGCTGGTCTCTATACGAGAATAGTAAGCAGGACTATTTTCGCTTTATGAATGAGTAGTATTTAACGTCTCTGCGATCATTGCTATTGCTGAATCTCCTACAATTGATTGAAGCTGAGTGTGAATGCGTCCCATATTTTCCATGCGAGCCGTAATAAACTCGTGCTGTGATATGCCATAAGATAAGCCAGTCAGACCTTGTTGTGCAGCTTCATATTCAGCGCTAATCTGTGACAACAAGCGAGCGACCTCACTGCGCTGTTCATTTGCTTTACACATAATTCCCCTTTCCTTCCTAACCTCTAAGCGTTCAGACAGCTTATATATATGTTACGTACAACAGGTTAATACACAATGTAAATACAATGTATTTTGCTTGTATTAACAACAATAACAATGCGCATTACTAGTATGCACTAAGATGTAGTTCTTGTCCAGTAGTTCAATGTTCATCTATGCTTTAAAAGCAATATCTTTACAAAAATTTCACGTTGTCATAAAGTTGTTTCTCTCTACGTACACTTCTCTAGCGTTCTCTATAGGCTGGTTTAGACCTTTTTTCCTTTCGAGGTGTACCGCATCTTCTACAGGCGAAGAGACAAATTATTTTGTGTAGATGTAGTACTTTTAGGTGTACTATACTCAGGTTGTAATATTGACATACTTGTATATTCGCACGCCTTGTGCATCTTTCTTCCCTCTATAATAGTAGACTCTCATAATGAAGAAACATAAAAACGAATTGGATGTAAAATGCCATCGTTTTACATTCAAAACATCGAATGCGTTTTTGGTCTTCTATAGAGCCGTGTTGGAATATTTATATTTTTATACACTTCACTTTTAACTCTGGCTATGATATACTTTGCTTAACACCTACATCATACAAGCCTGGAGGCATCCTCTCTGCTGTGTAGTGTGTGAAGAAGCCGCGTTGACTCCCTTCTGATACGGTCATCAGTTGCAGCGCAGGCATCAAGCGAATGCTTCTCTTATATATGTGAGGGGTAACAGGGATGAGCCTGTTACAGAAGCGAAAAGGAGTAGTCCTTCATGGCACGTGTCCAATTTGAGCATGTCTTCAAGCGTTTTAACAAAACTGAAGTTGTGCATGATATCAGTATTGATATCAAAGACAAAGAGTTCCTCGTATTAGTTGGTCCTTCTGGCTGTGGTAAGAGCACCTGCTTGCGTATGGTAGCTGGCCTGGAAGAGCCAACCGAAGGTGAGATTTTTATTGGCGATCGTGTCGTCAATGGTGTTGACCCCAAAGATCGCGATATCGCGATGGTATTCCAAAACTACGCTCTTTATCCCCACATGACAGTTTTCGACAACATGGCCTTCGGTCTGAAACTACGCCACTTCGCCAAACCTGAAATTAACAAGCGCGTGGAAGAGGCAGCCGGTGTGCTTGGTCTTGAGCAGTTACTCAAGCGCAAGCCAAAAGAGCTGTCCGGTGGTCAGCGTCAGCGCGTTGCTCTGGGGCGTGCCATCGTACGCGAGGCGCAGGTCTTCTTGATGGACGAGCCTCTCTCCAATCTGGACGCCAAACTGCGCGTAGCGACGCGTGCTGAGATCATCAAGCTTCACCAGCGTATCCAGACAACTGTTGTCTATGTGACGCATGACCAGGTCGAAGCCATGACGATGGGTGACCGTATCGCGGTCCTCAACGCTGGTATCATTCAGCAGCTTGGTGCTCCACAAGAGCTCTATGATCACCCGACCAATCTTTTCGTCGCTGGCTTCATTGGCTCTCCATCTATGAACTTCCTCCCCAACGCGAAGGTGAGCACCGAAGGTTCTTCTACAGCCGTGATACTCGAGGGCCTCGGTCGTGTGGTCGTGCCTCAGATCTATGCAGAGCGTGCGCGTGCTGCAGCAGGCAGAAACCTGACCTTTGGTATTCGTCCGGTGCATCTGGAAGATGCTTCTATCGTCAGTGCGGATCGTGGTGGCGAAATTCATTCAGCTATCGATGCTTCGGTGGACGTAGTCGAGAATCTAGGTAACGAGCTCCAGGTCTATCTGACCGCTGGCGGCAAGAGTATGGTTGCTACCCTCGATCCTCGCTCCCGCATTGCAGCCGGCAACAAGGTCCGCCTATTCGTTGATAACGACCAGATCCACCTGTTCGACACCGATACAGGTGAATCTATCTTCTAGAGTTTCAGTCCCTCAAACGGGTCGAGAAAGAATAAATTTCCCCATCTCTTTAAGGGAAAGTGTATTACACGAAGATCTGAAAGTCAAGTGAAAATGCACTAAAGAAGAAATGATGTGCCTGGCGCAAGGAGTAGTGCTGAGCATAGAGAAAAAGCGAGAGAGGAACATTCAATCAATGTTCCTCTCTCGCTTTTCTGATTAGTCTGATTGCTACCAAGCTATGAACTAGTTACGTAATGCCTTGCCGGAGGTGAGGATGGATTGCATGCGCTCCTGCGTCTTCTCCATGCCGCACAAACTTAAAAACGCCTCTCGCTCCAGGTCGAGTACATATTGCTCTGAGACGGGTGTGACGGGTGAGCACTCGCCGCCTGTGAGCACCCGCGCTAGATGGCGAGCGACGACTGCATCATGCTCGCTAACCTTGCCTGTCAATTGCAGACCCTCCACCTGCTGCTCCAGGACCAGCCGAGCACCGACTCCTGGTAGGAGCAATTGTTGAGGCTGAGGAGGTTGCCACTTCCCGCTATCTTTTGCCTCGGCGAGCTTGATAGCGTCGGCCTTTGCGTCACGCAGGAGAATATCTCGGTTAATGGTCACGGCATCTGTCTTGCGTAAGAAACGCAGTTCCTGAGCCTCTGCCGCACTGGTCGAGACTGTGGCGACCGCAATGGTCTCGAAGGCGCGCCGCGATGGCGTAAATGTTCCACCCGTTTTGCCCGCCCTCTGGCTTGCGAGGCTAGCTCCGTGACGTAATAATAGTTCTTTACAGCCACCCCCGGCCGGCACGAGTCCAACTCCGACCTCGACCAGTCCAATATAGGACTCCGCGAATGCGCGTGCGTGATGACCATGCATGATGATTTCGCAACCGCCGCCCAGCGCCCGACCGGCAGGCGCGATAACAACAGGGATGGAACTATACTTGAGCAGTTGATGCACCTGTTGCAGGCCATTGACAGCGCCTTCCAGCATCTTCCACTCGCCCTGTCGTGCCCCCATGAGCACCAGGAACAGATTGGCACCCGCTGAGAAATCGGTGGCCTCATTGCCAATCACTATCGCCCGGAACTGCTTTGCCCCTTCCTCGACAGCGTAGCGCATCATTTCGGTGATGCCTTCGTCGATTGAGTTGAGCTTGGTGTGGAACTCGACACAGGCCACGCCGTCTCCCAGATCGATGAGCGCCGCCGATCCATTGTCGCGTATTACTCCCTTGCTTGCTGTTCCGCCAGCCTTGATCTCTTGCAGCGAGATGGCTCCCTGTGCAGTGGGGGCGGGCTGGTAGGTATCAGTCTTGAAGTCAAAGTAGTGCGGTTTGCTGTTTGCAGTAATATAAAATGTCCCCTGCCCCTTATCCTTGACCTGTTGCACCAGGACGGGTAGTTCACGCCCCTGCATCACCTTGTCGAGCACGTCTGGATTTTGCAGGAGCAGATCCCAGAGTTCGAAGCTGCCCATCTCCGAGTTGAAGCCCCAGCGCATGGCGTTGTCGATCGCTACAATGCTGTCCGCAATCTCCTGCGCGCGATTGGCCGCGTAGCTTAATTCGTTTGCTGTGGCCTCAGAGGCGAGCTGACTGGCACGGTCGTCTCCCTTGAGGATAGCAAGAATCTTCTGGCGCGTATCGTCGAATCGGCGCGCCTCGCCCACTGATGCAAAGCGATGCTTGGGCTGTGGCTCGTATTCTAAGGTCTTCAAGTTGAGCTCTTGAATGATTGATGCGCCATCTGGACCCTTGATGCGTTTGTAGAAGCCCTGCCCGCTCTTCTCGCCCAGCCAGCCACGCTTGATAATCTCCTGCATGACTGCTGGCAGGCGAAAGGTTTCCCGCTGATCATCATCCGGCGCGTTTTGATAGAGATTATTGGCGACATGCATCGCCGTATCCAGACCTGAGAGATCGGAGGTGCGGAAGACGGCCGATTTGGCGCGCCCCATGTTCTCGCCTAGAATGCTATCAACCTTGCTGACCGTATAGTCGTGTGCTAGCGCGTAGTTAATGGTTGAGAGCAGGCTATACGTTCCGATGCGATTGGCGATGAAGTTTGGTGTATCTTTACACCGCACAATGCCCTTACCCAGCGTCTCCGTCCCAAATTGCTCCATGAATGTCAATAGAGCAGGATCGGTATCAACTGTGGGCACGAGCTCTAGCAGACGCATGTAGCGTACAGGATTGAAGAAGTGCGTGATCAGGAAGTGCTTGCGAAAGCTCTCGCTGCGTCCTTCGATGAGCAAGTGTGCAGGCAGTCCTGAAGTGTTTGACGTGATGATCGCGTCGGAACTGAGAATCGGCTCAAGCTTGCTATACAGATTCTGCTTAATGTCGAGCCGCTCAATGACCGCCTCGATGACCCAGTCAACGTCGGCCAGCTTTTCCAGGTCATCTTCAGTATTGCCGATGGTGATTAGTTGCGCGCCGCGCTTGCTGTAGAAAGAGGCCGGGCGCGACTTCAGAGCTTTATCCAGCCCTGTGCGTGCCACGACATTGCGATCTTTTGTTGCATTAGGCGGCACAATATCCAGCAGGAGGCTGGGAATGCCTACATTGGCGAGATGGGCGGCGATAGCCGCGCCCATCACTCCTGCTCCTAGAACTGCTGCTTTGCGAACCTGATATGTCATGGCTACGCCATCCTCTCAATCAACGTCGCCAGCCCCTGTCCTCCACCAACGCACAGAGTCGCGATGCCTAACCGCTTGTCCAGCGTCTGTAGATCGTTGACAAGGGTAGCGATGAGGCGTGCGCCACTGCAGCCCAGTGGATGACCCAGCGCGATGGCTCCTCCATGTGGATTGAGCCTCTCTTCATCGATACCAAGCGTTCTGACGACCGCCAAGCTCTGGGCAGCAAATGCCTCGTTGAGTTCGACGATATCGATATCGCTGATCTCCATATTCGCGCGCTTCAGAAGTTTGCGCACGGCCGGTATGGGCCCGATCCCCATATTACATGGAACACAATCTAACTTCATTGTCTGTTCCTTTCTTGTTTGAATGGACTAGTAATCCTTTGCAGAGTATAGCATGAGGCTTAGTAAATTTCTCTGTAGCTGGCTACATCCCTAGCTGTTTCACTAGCGGAAATGGTAGCGGTTGCGGTGTCCCAGGTTTCCCGCCAGGATACCGCATCCACCGTTACACGATTGTCATTAAAACAGACGTTCTATTTTACCGAGAAGCGCGGCCCCACATCCCCCCCGTAATTCTGCACGCATTTGGGGGCAGTCACGCGCCAGCCCCGGCCCCATGTCCTCCCATCCTCCCCGGCCCGCGCCTCGCCGCCTTGGCCCGCTCGCACCCCAAACCCCACGCATCCCCACCTGTGCGGCGTGCCAATTCGCCGAGCCTCCCCCTCGCTTCCCCGCCACCCAAACCGCCACCCCCACGCGCCTCTGGCGCGTGACTGCCCCCAAATGCTACCATGTCTTACGTCCAACAGTTTGCCCCCCACCTCTTGCACCGTGTTCTTTGAGTGATAGGCCCAGGGTGACGCCAATGCAATATGCCCGCTCGCCTCTCTGTCGTTCGGCGGCGTCCCTATTGCATTGCCTTGTCACCCTTCCATTAAACGCCCACACTATGCAGCAGAGATTCAACCGAAGTAAAACCCGTTACATCCCCCTCCCACCCTTCCAGCCATTAAGCACCGCTAGGGATTCAGCCAGCTAGGCATTCTATAAGTACAAAGAAGCGTAATCAGAACAGAAGTCACAATAAAGCCCAATAGCCTAAAAACTATCGGGCTTTTGCCTATGCGATCCTCTCCAAAACGATCAATCTAGTTTCCTCTTGAGTGTGGCAAGTAACTCGTTTCGCCTTTCTGTCCATTCTGAAGGAATCGGAACCTCTTCTAGAAATGCGATTGCCTCTTGTAACCGCATCCTTACTTCATAATATTGCCGTTCCGTGTACTCTTGTGCCGCAGCGCGATTATTCAATACGTCGAGACGGACATCAATTTCTGTCTGAAGCGTTGCCGTTGATAGGTCTTCGAGGCGTTTTTTTTCCTCGTCTTCATCCATACTCATCTCTTTTCTTTCTTTTCGTCTTCCATCAGCAGACAACCAGGAAGCAGACAAAGCGAAGAACAAGCAGACGCCCACATGCTGCTTACCCTCTTCCTCTTCTCAGATGAATACTATCATGCGGTAAGGCAGGGATACCGCTCCCACGCTGGCGATAGAGCGGGCAGTCCTTGTTATGATCCTCCCCAACAGTTACACGTTGAACATAGCAGATACAAGCCCCAACCTCTAACGGTTGTGTCTTTCTTTCTTGGTCCTTCTCTCTTCTTGGGTGTCGCCCTCTTTTCTTCTCTTGCGTCATCGCCTCAACTCATTTCTTCTTTGGTGGAATTGGCTGTATGGTTGTTGGAAGATCAGCAAGCCCCGCCCGTTGAGCAACAGGGGTAGAAACGTTCTGCAAGCGAATGTCGTTGAGGGTGTAACTCATTCCTGAGAGCAACGAGAAGGCGGAAAGAACCTTTTCTGCAATCGTCCTATCTGCAAAGCCCCCGATCTCAACGATATACGCCTCTGTGAGACTGACACCCGCCTTCAGTGCTAGTTCTTGTGTCGTAATCATGGTTTGTTGTCGGAGACTCAGCAATGTTGGTTTCTTCGTCGTATTCATAATAAATATCCGTTTCTCTCCTTTATGCTTCTACGAGGGTGGTATCATAGTGTGACATATTCCCTGTTCCTCCTCTTCTAACACTTCCGCCTCAATATCAGCCCATGTTTTTGCTTTCATAAGCGCCTCAGCTTTTTCATGCTTCCCTGCTTGGATCAGTCCTAAGATATAATCCGCGCCTCTTTCCATACGAGCGTTTATAACTTCGTGGCGAGAGACGCCGGATGCAGGTCCGTATAGTCCTAGCAAAGCCGCCTCTTCTTGCATCGCTTGTTGCTGCCTAAATTCTGCAATCTCGCTTACATTGCTAGATGCCATGTGATTAAGCCCCTTTACATCAAACAGAACATGTACATTTACATATGAAGCTAAGTAGCATTGCCTGTTATAGAGTAGCTATCACAGATTCAAACAGCAATATAAAACTGTTCATACCTTGAGAAATATTTATCAAATAAAACAGCTTGCTTGCATGATATAATTTAGATATTGCATCAACCACAGAAAGGAGTTACAATGTTTCCTACTGTGGTGTGTCATGTTTGTAAGGAAGTGAGTACTTCTATGAGCAAGCTAGCAAGGAATGAAGACTATTCACTAGGGTTATATGGTCTTCCACATATGGGAGAAGTTATAGCCGACCACCGCAATAAAGCAGGGTGGCACTCGCAAGAAACCTTTTCAGTTGTTTGCGGAGTTGATAAACAGACAGTTACCTACTGGGAGAATCAAAAGTATTTAGCAGATATGGATAGGCGTATTTTTCTTTGTAAAATTCTCAAGATTCCTCCTGCATTACTTGGTTTAACATGGCGTAGTGTAACAGATAATAATACATCTGAGCCATCTTTTAACCCATTTCAAAGTATTGCAGACCTCTTAGAAGAGAATGCTTATGCGTTATATGAAGACGTACTTGCTTTTGCTCATACAAGTAGAAATAAGTACTCACCTGAAGCTACTTATAGATTTTACAAACATCAACAGGAGCTTGAAGATATCGTCATGCGCGTTACAGAAGCAGATAAAGATGCTTGGCAAGATCTTCTAAGCCGTTTTTATCAACACTCAACATTCATAGCCCAACATCACAAGGACGATACAAAGGCTTTAAAATTTGCTAATAGAGCGATATTCCTTGCGGAACCTCTACATGATGCGGAACTTTTAGGAGCTACTCTTTATCGTCGCTCACGGGTTCATCTTATACAAAAAAGGCACAACGAAGCAAGAAGCGATATTATAAGCGCAATGGAAAAAACGAAAAAAGCACGTGCCCCGTTGAAAGGAAGTGGTTATTTACTAGCCGCAGAAATAAACGCCTTATATGCAGCAGGAGATGAGCAACTAAAAACGAAGTGTCGTACATGGCAGGATAACGCAGCAAAGCTTATCTATAATGGAAAAGTCGAAGATGACGGAACATTTTTGACCTTTGATTTGTATGCAGTAAATCATGAAAGAGCAAAAACGCTCCTACGATTCGCCTTATTTCACACTAACGATAATGAGCTTATAGAGCAGCTAAAGCAACCTCATACAAACGCTAATAAACAATTACTTAAAGATGCAAGAAATGCTTTAATGGCTGCAAGAAAGTATGTAGAGGTAAGTAGTGCTAGAAAAGAAACGTACCTCTCTATCACAGAGGCAAGAATTCATCTTATTTCTAAAGAATATGAAGAATGCGCAAAATTAGCAAAATTAGCAATACAATTTGCACGTAAATCAAACTCGCAACAACTGATAGAAGAGGTACAACAGATTTACATGTTATTGTATCAACTCGCGCCAAAGAATCCGTATGTGGCTAACTTGGGCGTAGAGTTAGGAATTTTCCCCTAATGAAGATGATCGCCATTATCTAATCTTCATTAAATCACATCATGATGGAAAGCCTCAGCAAGCTTGTATCTATGTATCATACCAGCCTCACGCCCTTTTCTACGAGCGTATTCATCAGGGTTAAAGTTAGTCATCTGGCTCTCGTGACAACGCATTGCTGCAATTTTCTTCTCAATAGTACTGCTAATGTCAACCCAATGATTAGCTTGATCTGTTGAAAAGTAGTAAATATGCTTCACAGTATGAGGAGTGATACTGCCTATCAATTGCTCAGGAAATATCCAAAGTCCACTCGCATTTTTTAAAGCGTCTTGAGTACATATTCCGACAGCTCTATGATCGGGGTGTGCATCATATCGTTTCCAGGGATCAAATGTGAATACGACATCAGGACGCCATTTCCGCACAACAAGGGTAATATCACGTCTTAGGGCTAATGTTGGCTCAACCTCACCATCAGAATAGCCCTCTAAAAATGTTACAGTCTGAACACCTAATAATTCAGCAGCGTTGCGTTCTTCTTGCTCTCGAATAGTCGAAAGCTGGCTAGGAGTCATATTAGGATTATCAGTACCTTTATCACCTTTTGTTACAAGGAGGTAGTGAAGCTCCTGCCCCTCTTCTGCTAGGCGTGCTACTGTCCCCCCACAAATAAAATCCGCGTCGTCTGGATGAGCTAGGACAAAAAGGATACGTTGTCCCCCTGGTGGGAGAAGTACAAAAGAAGACGTAGCCATGTAAAATCTCTTCTTTCTTATGTATATATTAGGAGCACCAAACTACTACAGTATACTATACCATGTGAGCCATTCTACAAGTTTTGAACGCTATAAAGCTACTTGCCTATATAGTCTAAATGGCTATTCATTCTTGATACACGATGTTATCACGTGTTAGCTAGCAACCTGTTCATTTACCCTAGAGAACTATATAATGTAAATAACTTATAGTAACGAAGCAGTCTTGATTCAGGAGGATTTTACATGGCGACAATGAGGGAAGCGGTCATCGTAGATGCTATTAGGACGCCTGTAGGACGCCGTAACGGACGCCTCAAAGATTGGCACCCTGTAGATTTAGCCGCTCAAGTGCTCTCTTTCGTAGTAGATCGTAATGGGATAGATGCAAACTTAATTGATGATGTTATCTTAGGTTGCGTAAGTCAGGTAGGAGAGCAAAGCCTAAACATAGGGCGTAATGCTGCACTTGCTGCTAATTTTCCTGAAACAGTCCCAGGAACAACCGTTGACCGTCAATGTGGTTCAAGTCAACAGGCTATCCATTTTGCTGCTCAGGGTATAATGAGCGGTGCCTATGATATTGTTATAGCTGGTGGTATTGAGATCATGACAAGGGTTCCTATGGGATCATCAACTTTAGGCGGTGAGCCTTTTGTCCCTTTCGGGAACTTGTTAGTATCTCGCTATAATGGTAAGCTTGTACCTCAAGGGATTAGCGCCGAGATGATAGCACAGAAGTGGGAACTAAGCAGAGAACAGCTAGACGCTTTGAGCTTGGAGAGCCACCGCCGCGCCGCTCGTGCTACGGAGGAAGGCCGTTTCAAGTCGCAAATCTTACCAATTCGTGTAGCTGGTGAAGATGGTAATAGCTTCTCACTTGATCGTGATGAAGGTATACGAGCAGATACCAGCTTAGAGAAGTTAGCAAGTCTAAAGCCAGCATTCAAGTCAGACGGAGTTATCACAGCAGGGAACTCTTCACAGATTAGCGATGGAGCAGCAGCAGTATTAATCATGGAGCGCGAAACTGCCGAGCGTTTAGGGCTTAAACCTCGCGCCCGTTTCGTCTCGTTTGCTCTTGCTGGTGATAATCCTATCATGATGCTTACAGCCCCTATTCCCGCTACTCGCAAAGTACTCGACAAAGCTGGACTTACACTCGATCAAATCGACTTGATAGAGATTAACGAAGCCTTTGCTAGCGTTGTCTTAGCCTGGCAGCATGAGACAAACGCCGATATGAGCAAGGTTAATGTCAATGGTGGGGCTATCGCTCTAGGCCATCCTCTAGGGGCTTCGGGCGCACGTATCGCCACCATGATGTTAAATGAGTTAGAGCGTACAGGAGGCCGCTACGGTCTACAGACGATGTGCGAAGGTGGCGGCACTGCAAACGCTATGATTATTGAACGGCTGAATTAACTCTATAACAGATAACTTATCATGAGGACTTAAACAAAAATAACCTTATTGTGATATCACAGTGAGGCTATTTTTATTGTAAGGAACGCTACGCGAATGGATAGGCTAGCGCCCATCCGAGCATTACAGTAGGGCGGCTTGGCGTCTCCACCTTTGGAGGTATGGTCAGCCCTATCGGGCCGAGACGAGCGGGGGTTCTGCATTGATGACGTTTCAGACGCCCGCTCGTCTCGCTCTCCGAGTGTACCATACCTCCAAAGGTAGTACGCCACCCTACGGGACGCCGCTAACCCCAACACTACAGTAGACGGACGTTTTGCCTCGACAGCAGCAGACGGGGATGCTTGATGAACGCCGCAGCGTTGCCCGTCTCCTCCCCCACAACGGGCGTCATGGGAAACCCTGCACCCATAACGCCCGTTGCGAAAGGAACCGCTGAGGGTGGGGTACTTGTTGGGCGATGTAAGAAGGTCAATATTGGATGTAGAATGGTTGATGACGATGCTTGGAAGTATGTTCAAGAGTTGATGAAACATCCAGAGGACATAGAGGAATGGTTAGCAGAGATCGAAAAACAGCTTACTAAAACAAGTGTAGATTTAACGCCTATAGATAACCACTTGGTAGAAATTGATAGACAAGAGAGAAACCTTGCCCTAGCCATTGCTCAATCCAAAGATCCCGCGTATATGAGAAATTTGGTAGACCAGGAGGCGGAGCGGCTAAAGATAGAGAGAAGAGACGCCGAAAAATTACGCGCTCAATTAACGCGAGATGTAGGAAACGCCGACAAAGTACGGGAGATGATTGATAGATTCCGCTCTAAATGGTTAAATCATCAATCAAAGATTCAAGGAGAGGCTACATATATGGAGAAAAGGGAAGCCGTATTAATACTCGGATTGAGAGCGACTATTTATAGTGCAAGTCACGAGAAGCGTTATACGTTCACAATTGTACCTCCTGAGATTGAGTTCCTGAAGTCATTATCTCGGGCTTTACGCCGGCCACGGCCATCGTGTGTACTCGTGCCAGTGGAGTGATGTTCAGATCGCGGGCGCGCTCGGCCGACATTAAAACGACGGCGGCAGCTCCGTCGTTTAGCGGACTGGAGTTGCCTGCAGTTACTGTGCCACCTTTGATAAAAGCTGGCTCCAGGCTGTCAAGCCTCTCAAGCGAGGTGTCGCGGCGCGGACCTTCGTCGATCTCCATCATCCTCCCATCTGGCAGGGGTACGGGAACAATCTCTCGTTTAAAGGTGCCGTTGTCGGTTGCGGCTATTGCCCGTTGATGGCTGCGCAGGGCAAAGGCATCCTGGTCGGCGCGGCTGATCGAATAGTCGCGCGCAACATTTTCGGCTGTGATCCCCATTGGTATGTAGCTGGAATAGCCATACTCGAACTCGCATGGTGGATAATTAGGATCAAATGCTGGCTTGCCCGTGTTTGGGTCTTCCTTCACCAGGCGTGGATTAAAGCTAGGATTAAAGCCACCCATAGGCACACGCGACATACTCTCAATGCCGCCCGCGATGAATACATCGCCCATGTCGAGCATAATATTTTGTGCCGCCATATTGACGGCCTGTAGACTCGATGCACAGAAACGATTGACGGTCACGCCAGCCGCAGTCTCCGGCAGGCCAGCCAGTGCACCGACCAGGCGCGCCAGATTCATACCTTGCTCACCCTCGGGAAAAGCACAGCCCAGGATAATATCTTCAATAAGTGCGCGATCAAGATTAGGGACGCGCTCTACAGCGGCCCTGACGGCCAGTGCAGCAAGGTCATCTGCCCGAACATCTTTGAGCACACCCTTATTGGCTCGCCCGATCGGCGTCCGCACCGCACTTACTATAACGGCTTCTGCCATGATTGTTTCTCCTTCTCTATCATCTATCAGCCTGAGATACCGCGTAGCGACGACCCTCGCGGTTGTCGTGGTGGGCAACCAGAGAGACAGCGACCCACGACAACCGCGAGGGTCGTCGCTACGCGGGGCGGGCGTTTAGAGTGGGTAGCCCTGCCGCTCAACAACGATCGTGGCAAGCTCGCGCTGCACTTGTACACCATTGAACAGATAATCCCCAACGTAGTTGCGGACGCGGCTCAATACTTTTTCGGCGCGGCTCGGATCTACATAGCTAGTAATCATCTGATCGAGATTGCTGCGCAGGCGCGAAAAAGAGAGCCAGGCGGCCAGTTGTGCCAGTTTGATATGCGTGGCGCTCTCTTCATGACCCATGCGCGTCACCTTAATGGCGCGAGCGAGCGCACTATCGGTCGCGTACAGCTCGATGAGCGCGTTTGCCAGGTACTCGATAAACTCTTGCTCGTTTGCCAGCGCCTGAGGGTCCTGCATGTATTTGAGGGCGATCTGCATGGTCGCGTAGATCGTTGCGTCCTTCGCCCGCTCCAGGATGGCGGCAGCATCGCGCAGCTCGGCTGGCACATTCTCGTCAACCGCTGCCGGCCTCTGATCTGCCTTCATCAGCTCTTCGACCTGAGCGTATTTCGTCATCAGATTGACCTCGCCCGTCATCGCACGGCGGAAAAGAGTGTTAACGACGACCAGGCGGTTGATCTCATTGGTGCCCTCGAAGATACGCTGAATGCGGGCGTCGCGATATGCCTTCTCGATCGGATACTCGTGCATAAAGCCATAGCCACCAAAGATCTGAACACCCTCATCGACGGCCTTTGCCAGAACTTCGCTACCATGCACCTTCGCAATAGAAGCCTCGATCGCATACTCTTCGATGGCCTTGAAGACCGTTGCCGTGTCGGTGCCTGCGCTCCGTTGCGCCTGTGCGATATTGCCAGCAGTACGGAAGACCTCGCTCTCGGCCGCGTACGTCTCGGCCGCGACCTGAGCCAATTTCTTCTTGATCATGCCAAACTCGTACAGGTTTTTCCCGAATGCCTTGCGCTCAGTAGTATAGGTTGCGGCAAGGTCAAGCGCGTTCCGCGCGCCGCCCACCGTGCCAGCACCTAGCTTCAGGCGACCAATATTGAGGATGTTAAAGGCGATCTTATAGCCCTTATGAATTTCGCCCAGCATATTCTCGACCGGTACTTTAACATCGGCGAAGAAGACCTGGCGGGTGGACGAGCCTTTGATGCCCATCTTATTCTCTTCGGGTCCTGTCGCGACTCCAGGCCAGTTGGACTCGACGATAAAGGCTGAGGGACGCTCGTTGCCAATGCGGGCAAAAACGACCAGGATGTCGGCGAAGCCCGCGTTAGAGATCCACTGCTTGGTGCCGTTGATGATGTAGTACTTTCCATCTGCGGATAGCTCGGCGTGGGTGCTCAGTCCCATTGCGTCGGAGCCGACACCCGGCTCGGTGAGGGCGTAGGCCGAGATCCATTCGCCGGAGGCCAGCTTGGGCAGATAGTATTCTTTCTGCGCCTCGGTTCCGTAGTAGACGATTGGGAGCGTGCCGATTGTCGTGTGTGCGCCGAAGGCAACGCTAAATGATGCCTCGCGCAGCTGTGAAGCTACAAGCGCGCTGGTCAGCAGACCCAACTCTGCTCCACCGTACTGCTCAGGTACATCGATCATCAGCAAGCCTTGCTCACCTGCTTGTTTAACGAGTGTGGGCATGACTCCTGGCTCCTGGCGATCGATGGCCTCTACTTTGGGGAGTACTTCGCGTGTGACGAAGGTCGCCGCTGATTCTTCGATCCAGCGCTGCTCGTCATCACGCTCTTCCAGTATAAATATTTTCTCTGCACTCTCGCTGACGGGTGTCGTAAGAAATGCCGTACCTGACTCGGTTGGTTTTATCGTGGTTGACATGCTTTCTCCTTTGATTGTATATACAATGCATCAACCCACCCGCGTAGCGACAATCCCTTGCGGTTGTCGTTGATCGCAAGGTAGAAACCGACATGTGCCCACCACGACAACCGCAAGGGATTGTCGCTACGCGGGCCTGAGAGGCGGTGGCACAACTCCAGACCGCTTGATCGCGGTCGACCGCAAGGGATTGTCGCTACGTGGGACGAGTACGCAGTTCACGCCGTAAGATTTTGCCTGCGCTTGATTTAGGCAGGCTATTCCGGAACTCTATGCGCCTGGGGACTTTGTAGCCGCTCAGGCACTCTCTACAAAAGGCTAGAATATCGTTTTTTGTTTTCTCTATTGGCTCAAAGCCAGCTTTTAAGATGATGAATGCGCTGACTGTCTCGCCACGATAGTCATCGAGTAGACCCACAACTGCCGCCTCGGCTACTGCCGGATGATTGTAAAGCACCTCTTCAACCTCGCGCGGATAGACGTTGAAGCCACCAGTGATAATCATGTCTTTGATGCGTTCGACAATGTAGAAGTAGCCGTCCTCATCCATCCGGGCGATATCACCGGTATGTAGCCAGCCATGAGAAAAGATGGCCTGTGTTTCTTCAGGACGGTTCCAATAGCCCTGCATAACGTTTGGCCCTTTGACGACCAGCTCGCCTGCTTCGCCTACAGGCACAGGTTCACCCGTCTCCTGGTTGAGAATAGCGGCCTCAACGTCGGGCAGAGGAAGACCAATACTTCCAGGACGCGATTCATCCGTTAATGGATTACAATGCGTAACCGGTGCCGCCTCGCTCAGGCCATATCCTTCTACCAGCTTGCCCCCTGTGATCGTTTCAAAGTCGCTCTGCACTTTCGCGGGCAGCGGAGATGCGCCACTAATACAGTACTTGATAGATTTCAGGTAGTCGGTGCGCTTGCCCGCCTCGTTCATAAGTGCAACATACATCGTAGGGATGCCGGGGAAGAGCGAGGGGCGATAGCGATAGACAGCCTCCAGAACGTTTTTGGCCTTGAAACGCGGCAGCAGAATCATTGTAGCACCGGCCAGTATGGATACATTCATGGCGGCGGTTAAGCCATAGGCGTGGAAGAATGGAGTGACACAGAGAGCACTTTCGGCTCCATCATGGGCCTGTGGCATCCAGGAACGCGTCTGCATCGCGTTTGCAAGCAGGTTACGATGTGTGAGCATCGCGCCCTTCGCCAGTCCTGTGGTGCCGCCAGTGTATTGCAGTACTGCTAGGTCGTTCCCCTTCGCAGGCAGCGGAAGATTGAAGAGTTCGATGCCGCCCTTTGAGGTTGAGCGTAACATGCTTTGCATCAGCCGTAACCCAGGATCTTCGTTCAGCGACTTCCGGGTCAACAGAGAGCGTATGGGCTTGTTTCCGCGCTGACTAAAGGGGTAGAGTCTTTGTAGGAATGGAGGAAGAAAATCGGCCGGACTGGTCACAATGACCTGCTCCACCTCCGTCTCTTTTCGTATAGCCTGAAGACGCGGATAATACATATCAAGCATTACTATAACTTTTGCGCCGGAGTCCGCCAACTGATGCTGCAGTTCGTGCTCTGTATAGAGTGGATTGGTAGGGACGACGACGGCTCCCGCCCTCAATGCGCCGTAAAAGGCGATAGGGAATTGGGGGATATTGGGGAGCGCGATAGCAACGCGGTCGCCTTTTTGTATGCCTAAGCGTTGTAGTCCGACTGCGAAACGATTGGCCTGATTTGAGAGTTGAGCATAAGTGATTCTGGTTCCGTAGTAGAGGAGTGCACTCTGATTAGCATATTGATGAGAGGCGAAGTCCAGAAGCCAGGTTAAAGGGCGATCGGGTAGCGTAAGATGATCCGGAACTCCAGGTTCGTAATGCTGTATCCACGGATGCAAAGTAGTCTGTTCACCAGAAGTTTGTTCGATACTGAATACTTTTGTTGTATGCTGTTCTGCCTGCGTATCAGGTGTGAAAGATGGGTCAGACATCTGGCACTAGCTCCTCTCCATAGGGACATTCCCGTCGGTATACATTTATACAGAAAGGAAACACACGCGACAACTTTGTCGCTGCTATGAGCAACAACCTACTAAGATTAGTATAGATGAGAGGACGGGAGATGACCATGTTGCCAGCTAACAATTTTTACGTCATAATGAGCGGGTAGCTAACGAGTTCTATCGGAGGGGAGCTTTTATGGCGCTTGACAATGAAAAGAATCAGCTTGATTTTGCTCATCTGGTGACCTTTTACCGGTATCAGCGAAGCATGTCTCAGGGGCAGCTTGCGCAGGCCACGCGCCTCTCGCGCACGTATATCTATCATCTAGAGACGGGGCAGCGCGCGAATCCATCGCCGTCGGTGGTGCAAAATATTGCCCGCGCCCTCGAACTGCGCGGCGAGGAGAAGCTGCGCCTCTACGAGGCCTATCACTTGCTCACAGGTCAGTATGTAGATGGCGAGCAGTCCGAGAGTGCCCTGCTTGACCTGGGCGAACTAGCGAGCCTGCTGGTACACAACACGTCCTATCCAGCGCACTCGCTGGACAAACTCTGGTATCTCCATTCGTGGAACGATGCAGCGATCCGCCTTTTTGAGACACAAGAATTTCTGGCGCGTGGAGAGCAGCTTCATCTGCTCAAGCTTGTATTTGATCCAGAGCGGCGGCGGCACTTTCAGGGATGGGAGAATCTTGCCCGCCGCCTGGTAAGCGACTTTCAATACAATTCTCGTACCCTGACACACCTGCCTGAGTACAAAGGGCTATGGAAGAGCCTGCGCGAGTATCCAGAGTTTCGCCGCATCGCCTCCTCTGTCTATGCTGGCGGCAGGCCCGCTCCATCTTTTGTCTTCCAGATCCAGCACAGCGATCTGGGCCGTGTAACCCTGCGCACCGCCACCACCGTCTTTAGCGGCGTCTCCAGCTATTCGATGGTCAGCTATGTGCCGGGTGATCTGCAGACACTAAGCATTTACCGTGTGCATGGTTGGCAGCCGCGGGGATAAGAATGTAAAACTTCTTCTATTCTGTGGATCTTTGCTCTAGTGAAGTGCTGCCATACACCTCGTTCAGATCGATGAAACCCTTATTGTTCAGCGACGACCTTAATATTAAAATGGCTTGAGCCAACCATGCCCCAGAGGCGCAAAGAGATCGGCAGGTACATTTCTGTGCCTCTTGCACTGGAAATATCTCCAAGATCAAGGATATCTGCTTTGGGCCATCCGAAGCTTTCTAAGAGCTCGATAACCCGTGCTTTGGCTTGTTGGTCGTTGCCACCGACAAAGACGTTGTGAGAGCCTGGTACGATGCCAGGATTTACCATGAGTTCAGTATTCATAGTATTAAGTGTCTTGACTACATGAGCATCTGGAAAGGCGCGTTGAAGTTGCTCTCCTAAGCTGTCGCTGTTGACAACACTCAAGGTTGGAGGCATTCCTGCTGAGTAGTCAAGCGGGTTTGCAATATCAATGAGAACTTTATTTGCCAGGTTATCTGCACCTGCCATATGTAGTGCTTCTAGCGATATAGTGCCGTTGGTAGCATTCACCACAATTTCGCCAAAATGAGCCGCGTCAGCAAATGTTCCATGACTTGCTAATGATCCAGCAGTATTTACCCATGCAATTGCTTTCTCGTTATGAGGCTGTCGTGATCCCATCTTTACCGTGTGACCAAGACTAACAAGCTTGCTAGCAATAGTCTGGCCTACTATTCCTGTCCCAAGTACTCCAAATTGCATTATATTTATCCTTTCTTCACAACATCTCTTACAATATCAGGAAATTACTTCTGTTCGACTGATGAAAGGGATGTTCTCAATCGGTCTGTATACTACATTGTTTCTCTACACCATCAACAATCTTATTAACTGTTTTAGCTCGTTGACCTTGCGCTTGAACACTCGTGTCTCACATGAACAAAAGCGTAGCAACTTCTCCTCTTACTATTAAGAGTCTACACGCCATTCGAGCAGAAAAATAGGAATTTCACGGGCAGTCTTCTGTTGATACTCTTTATAAGGAGGATAGACGCCAACCGCCTTAGCAAATACCTGCGCGCTCTCCGCCTTCCAGCAATCTCGCCGTTGCCGCAAACTTCTCAGTTCCAGCCTCAACCGTCACATCAGGATGAGCCAGCACATTGTGATACCATAATGGATTCTCTGGTGCCCCTCCTTTAGAGGCAACCACGATGTAATCATCTTCATAAGGAACTGCCATCAATGGAGAGACGCGAGGTTGACCCGATTTAGCCTCCTTGGTCGTAAGCAAAATTAGTGGAGAACTATTGGCTCTCCTTAGCAATCGCATCCCCATCTTCCTTTTGAGTCACTGGAACCTTCACTCGAAGATTCCAGTGAGACTCCTACTGCTGGGGAACAAATTGTCGATAAGTGCCGTGTTCGATGTCCTCGAATAATGAGAGACCTGTCGGTTGCCAGCCAAGCTCATTTCTGGCCTTTGTCCCGTTCAGCTGACTGTTGATAGCGAGCAAGGTCCCAACAAACCCACCTAAGACAGTGAAGGCTTGCTCCTGCGAGAGGCTCGCTGTCGAGCGTCCAGTGAGACGAGCAATCGAATCAGCAATAGATTTGATCGTCAAGCTACTCTCTGAGGCAGCATGATAGAGCGAACCGGCAGGCGCTTTTTCTAGTGCTAAGACATAGAGCCGGGCTGCGTCCTCGACATGCACCGCCGAGGTCTTGTTTTCACCTGTGCCAATGTAGTAAGACGTGCCGCTGCGTAGAGCACTCTGGATGAGCAAGGGAACAAGAACACTTCCTCCTCGCCCATGCGGGAATGCTGGTAAACGGATTACGGAACTACGTACATTGCGCTCGGCCACCTTCCAGGCACTATCCTCGGATGCTGCACGCACTGCAGGACCGAAGTCCCTTGGGATCGAGGCTGTCTCATCCACGCTCTGGTCGCCAGTATCACCAAGAACGCCACTGGCTGAAGAGACCACCAGAGGTTTATTCGTGCCAACTAAAGCCTCACCCAATGCTTCAATCAGGTCACCATCAATACGAGAAGCCTCTGCAAAATCTGCCATCTCGTGCAAGAAGGCCGTGTGAATCACGCCGTCTGCTTCTTTCGCTTGTTGTGCAAGAGGAGCAGGCGTACGCACATCACCGATGACTGGCTCTATATGGCGAGATGCCAGCAGGTCTGCTGCTGCTTGATTTCTGGCGAGACCAATCACACGATGCCCAGCCTTTTGCAACTCCTCTGCGACAACACTGCCAATATAGCCTGTCGCTCCTGTTAAAAATACTTTCATTGATTTCTCCTTCTGATTTGATAGAATATATCCATACTACGGCGTGACAAATTGTTGATAGGAGCCATGTTCGATGTCCTCGGATAATGAGAGACCTGTCGGTTGCCAGCCAAGCTCGTTTCTTGCTTTTGTTGCATCTAGTTGATTGTTGATCGCAAGCATTGCGGCAAAGCGACCTATGGCATCCAGAGCCTGCGTGTGCGACACGCTCGCCGTTGGGCGTCCAGTGAGGCAAGCGATCGAGTCGGCAACGGATTTGATCGTCAGGCTACTCTCTGAGACGGCATGATAGAGCGAACCGGCAGACGCTTTTTCCAGAGCCAGCACATAGAGCCGGGCTGCGTCCTCGACATGCACCGCCGAGGTTTTGTTCTCACCACCACTTACATACAAGGACGTGCCGCTACGCAGAGCGTTTTGGATAAGCAAAGGGACTAAGACGCTCCCTCCACGTCCATGAAGAAACGCTGGCAAGCGGATCACGATGCTGCGTACGTTGCGCTCAACCACCTTGCGTGCACTGTTCTCGGACATGACGCGGATGGCAGGACCAAAGTCCGTAGCAACCAGGGCTGTTTCATCTACAATCTGGTCGCCAGTATCACCAAGGACCGCGCTTACGGAAGAGACAACCAATGGTTTGTCTGTGCCTACCAAAGCGTCACCTAGTGCTTCAATTATGCGGCCATCGATGCGAGAGACTTCCCCAAGATCTGGTATATCTCGTATAATTGCAGCGTGAATCACGCCATCTGCCTCTCCCGCTTGTTGTGCGAGAGGAGCTGGATTGCGCACATCACCAATGACTGGCTGAATATTGCGGGTTGCCAGGAGGTTTGCTGCCGCTTCACTTCTTGCCAGGCCGATCACACGATGTCCAGCCTGTTGCAGTGCTTCTGCAATTGCACTACCAACGTAGCCTGTCGCTCCAGTCAAGAAGACGTTCATATTATTCTCCCGATGTTCGCTAATCATTATGCCGATCGCAGCGAACAAGCATTTTCACAAACTATTGCTCATGAACGATCTGCACAACAATTTTTCCTTTGTTCCAGCGACATCCCATCCTGGAATGAGGGGAAGTGGAAATTCAAATTGCCCGCGTAATAGACCTGCACGAAGTTTCCAGTCAGCCGGATTGATGCTCGTTGCATAGTTGCGAATGAGCACTTCGCCTTTGCCCGGCTCTGGAGGAGTAATCTCTTCAATGGTAAGAACTTCAGGTCCTCCATAGCGATGGATATGAACGGCCTTCATTGTAGTCGTTATCATGTGTCTCCGTCCTTTCTCTCAATCTGTCGTCTAGTTTCTGCTAACCTGATGACAGGTTGACAAAATGGCTCTAAAAGTGTTATATACGCCCTGAAATATGCTTGAAGGTATATATAGAAGATAGCATGGAACCTCTATTCATGTCAAGGGGGTGATGAGGGTGTATAATAAGAGCAAGCAAAACGAATGAAAAGGAGATTGAGAGAAAGGTCTGGTTATGGAAGAGATGTTGAGGACAGAAGTTGAGCAAGAACCATATTTCCCTTTTGTAGGAAATAACCTGGCTCTTGATTTGATCGCTACACAGATATTCGTTCGGCGAAAACCGTATGATTTGCTCCAGACGCTTCAGAGCCTACAATCGTGGTGGAAACAGGCTTTGGAGCATCATCCAGAAGAACTTCCATCGGAGGAGCTCTTTAGGGCTGTGGAATGGACAGAAGATCTCCTCCAGTCGGTAAAGGAGTTGCGGGTTACTCTCCAACGATTGTTTCGCTCACTCGTTATACATCAGACATTGACGGAAAGTGAGCTTGAGCCGCTCAATCATATTCTGACCACAGGTGCTCCTGTACTCAAAGTGATGGAAACAGGAACTATTAGAGAAATGTATATCACATCGGATCAACAGAAAGGAGGACTTTTTCTGCCAATTGCACTCTCAGCTTCTCGATTAATTGCGCAAGGAGAGCGAGAACGCATCCGTCAGTGTGACTACTGTACTGGTCTCTTCTACGATACGAGTACAAATGGAACAAGACGATGGTGTACCGAGCAATGTAAGAATCGGTCCCGCTCCTCCAGAAAGTATGCTCAATCGAAGCAGATCCAGAAGCTATGAACACCTTCCCCCCGTAAGGAATGTAACTGATACTACTCAGTTACATTCCTTTTATCCTACGACAGCGCTTTACCCGTGTGCCTGCACATCGTGCGCGCCAGAATGGCGCAGGATGTCCGCTACCTCTTGCTGACGTTGTGTGGTGTGAACGGTTAGTATAGTTCGCCCGGCCTTGATCTCACTTTCGTAATAGTGCGCCTGATCGGCGGGTACGCCCATGCCTGTAAAAGCTCCCAGGAAGCCGCCCGCAACGCTGCCAATCGCGCCACCTCCGAAGATGGATGCCAGCACGCCACCAGCCACGATCGGACCAATTCCTGGTATTAAGAGTGCCGCCGCCGCTCCTAGCATCCCACCGACGACACCGCCCGCGACAATACCTCTGCGCGTTGGCGCTTCCGCAGCGTGTTCAGCAGCCTTTGGATCTGCAACTTCAGAGGTTGTACTGCGAGGAGTATCTTGTACTACTGATTCGGCGTTTGTCAGTGTTGGCTGAGCGGTTGATGGTTCTGGCATCGTCATGGCGGCATCTGGCCGTACAGGCACTTCTTCATCTTTCTGTGAGCCGGGATAGGGCAAGTGGTCTATTGCCTCTTCCGTGACAGGTAAAACGTTGGCTAAGATAGTGGCTGCTTCCGCTGGACCCGTAATAGGGACGAGCAACATATCTGCAACGCCCAGAAGACCGCCGACAACTCCTCGTAGGACTGAGTTTGGTGCGCTAGCTTGTTTATTTACATGCTGAATATGTTCTTCCTGGCCGCGTGCAGCGAAGCCAAGTTGATCTTCGGAAAAGCCTGCTTTGAGCAGCGTATCGATTGTTCGTGTTATTGCCTTTCGATCTTCGAACACTCCAATAACGACTCCTTGCTCTATTTCTGCCATTCTCTATATTTCCTCTCTTTAAGATATCTTTTTCACTACATCTCGACTCTACGTTTAGAGAGTGTCCGAAGCCCATCACCACCACATTCTCGCGCCTTCGGCGCTCGTTGCATTGGTGTATAATTTTACTTTTTCTACATTTTTAAGCGAAGCTTAAAAATGTAGAAAAAGTAAAATTATACACTACAATCTCTTCAGGCAGCGAAGCTGCGCTATCTCATCTCCTAAGAATGTGGATGCGATGAGCCTCGAACACACTCTTAATACGTAAGAGCATGGTGCGTATATCTATTTATAGTACGGTCCTGGGATGGGAAAGATAGTGAAGCGAGGCTTCTGTCTTTTACTATTCTCTGTCTCTCTGTAAAGATTAACAAAAACAAGCAATTTTGATCGCCCACAAGTCCCAGTCATTTGCTCATTATGACACATAATGATATCATTATCCCTGAAAAAACCTTTTGAGATTAATTGGCGCGCCAGAAAGGATAAAAACAACGAGCATAGTAGCTTTTCCAACCTGGTTTAACCTGGGTCTCTACGGCGGCTTAGCATGCTGTATGTTTTCTATCGCGGCTAACTCGCTCTATACTGCTCTACGTCATCGTGGAACAAGGCGTCATCTCACCACAGCTATTATTATCTGTGTTGTCTCTGCGCTGCTATTAATTCCCGCTATTATCTGGTTTGATCTCCGTTTTAGCATAAAACATGCTCTTCTGTCTATGCTTGAGATCGAAGGACTGCTTGTGTATGTTGCGCTCTGTGGCTGGGTCTTGCCTCTCTCGATGACCGGCTTGTATTGTTTTTCGGCCTCGCCACGGCCATCTATCGACTTGGAACAGAAGCAAAGAGAACAACAGGCAGCTCTGCATCCACCGCGCTATCAGGCGGGAGTGCTGGCTCCTTTTGTGTTTGGTGAAGATGCGGTCTGGGCCTGGTTGGAATACGGCAATGGTAATTTTCAAGGCCAGCGTCTGGATCTCAAGCGTGCGATTGCCACGATTGGGCGGGACGAGGAGTGCGATATCTGGTTGGATGATGAAATGGCGTCGCGCCATCATGCAGAGATAGCCTGGGACCAGGGTCGCGCCTGCTTGACAGATTGTGGCAGTCTAAATGGTATGAACTTAAACGGCCGCCGCGTCTATGGGACGGTGCTTATGCATTCGGGAGATGTAATTGGGATTGGTGCGATGCGCTTTATCTTTATTCTCGCCGAGCAGAAAGACACTCCTGTAGCATCAGATGATGATCCACTCTCAAAGCATACCTGGCGCTCTTCCTTTGATTTGCAGTCCGATAGTCTGGATGGGATCACAACGGTCAGTGCAGACGGGAATGTGAAAACGAACGAGACACTGCCGGTCACGCGACCGGATGGTATACCTCCTGGCGAGTTGCAGCAAGGCTTGCTCTATGAGAGTTCAGGTGAAAAGCCAGTCAACCAAGCATTGCCTGCGTCGTCAGAGAACGTGGGTACTCTCCATATAGAAGATGGAGAGTTTGCGGGTCAACGCTTTGTTATAGACCGTTCTATGCTTACAGTAGGCCGGGGGAGCGAGTGTAGTATCGTGATTAATGATGCCTCGATATCTCGTCTGCATATTCAGTTCCTGCATCAGGCTGATGGCGATTATATTCAAGACCTGGGTAGCAGTAATGGGACAGTGGTAAATGGTGAGCCTCTCCGTACTGCACAACTCCTCAAACGCGGCGATGTGGTCGGCCTGGGCAACATTCATCTGCTTTATATGCTTCCGCAGCCAGTAGTAAGTACACCACCTCTGTTGCCGACATTAAGCTCGCCATCTTTAAGGTCGCTTAGCGGGCCAACACCCCTAAAGTTGCCTAGCCGCATGAAACAGACTTGATCTTTTTCTTTACCAGTCTACCTCAAGGTTATTGAGCGGGTGTAGTCCGAGAATGGGCCGTCCATGACCGGGGTACAGATAATGGATGTGCAATTTTCGCAGGAGGCGTAGCATCTCTTCTAACTGACGACGATTCGTGCCTCCACGCAGGAGCGGGGCTCCCCATTGTACAGTAATAACAGTATCTCCACACAGCAACTCTTTACTAAAGGGATTATAGAGGCAGAGGCTTTCCAGTGTGTGGCCGGGGCTGGCAATCACCCGCCAGTCTGGATGCCCAGGTAGTCCTTCCACATCATTGAGCCATATATCGATAAGTTTCATTTGCTGTATATAATTGGGTGGAAAGAGGTCCAGATGCTGTAGTGGACCGGACCTGAACTGGCCCTTTAGCTGTGAAAGGGATGAATGGCTTTTTCTATCTTCATGTTCTGACCGCACCAGGTCCTTGATAATGGCTGAAGCTGCTACTGGCGCGGTGCAAACTCTACGTAATGCCTCCACACCTGCTGTATGATCGGGGTGAAGATGGGTTAACACGACGAGATCTATGTGTGATAGTGGCCGCTGTAAGAAGATGCTCAAGTATCTCTGGAGTTGTCTTACATTTAATTCATTCCCAGGATCGACAACGATCATACGCTCCGCATTGATAATATAGGTGTTGGCCATCGAAAAGCGATCCGTGATGGTATGAACGAGACGTGAGTGCATCTCTCCAGCTTCTGCTTCCAGTCGATGTGTATAGTCAGAGTGCAAAGTATTCCTCCGGCTTTCCAAAAGAAATGTACTTCTATCCTAGCATTGTGGTCAAGAAGATACTGTATTTTCAGATGCTATATGTTACAATAAAAATGGTTAGGGAAGATCATTCTCCATTGGGAAGCTCTATCTACGATCCTGGCCGTGTTTCGCTGGCCGGATTCGGAGGAGATGACCACCTGATGACCGGCGGAAGGCGAGAGCCTCTGTTTGTTACAGGAGAAATATCTAGTTGTACCCCCACTGTACCTGTACTTGAAATTTGTAAGTGTAAGGCGGAACGGCTGTAATTGAAGAAGGGGAAAAGTGACCCATGATGTTTAACGAGGGCTACCGGGACCGTATCCTTGTCTGTCGTGATTGTGGAAATGATTTTACGTTTACTGCAGGTGAACAGGAATTTTATGCGAGCAAAGGTTTGACCAACTCTCCCGGTCGATGCCCAAGCTGTCGTGCCGCACGGCGCGGACAGCAAGCGAGCGCGCCACGTGCCCCACGTGGTGAGCAACACGAGGCCATCTGTGCTACTTGTGGCCGCACTACTACCGTTCCTTTTATTCCCCGTGAAGACCGTCCGGTCTATTGCAGTGATTGTTTCCAGGCTCAACGTGCTTCTCGCCCTCGTCGTGATGATTTTCAGAGCTATAGCAATAGTTACAGTGGAGGCAGAGGTCAGGGCCGCGATGGTGGTCGCGACCGCGACCGCCGTGAGTATCGCGATCGCTGGTAGATTCTCTTATTTGTATCTATCTAGTGTCCTGACATCGACCTTAAGAAGATAACGATCAATGTCAGGATTCTGAGGACCAGATTCTTTGTACTCTGTACAGATAATCTGGTCCTTCCGCTTTTTAGAAGGTAAGAAATTGAGGAGAGATCTCCTATTTGCTGTATTGTTTGGTATGTTATACTGGTGATTGATTAAGCACTTGTAGTCCCTTCGCTCTGGAGGTTTTTGGACGATGACTCTCACCAATGCGGGCCAATGGCCACATTACACATATATCCTTCCTCATGTGTATACAAAAGCTCAAGTGCGCCTGGTCGGTCTGGGTTCTTACATACCGAAGGGCGTGGTAACAAACGATTTCTTTGCCTATATTTCGACGCGACTGGGAAATTCACGTAGTGCGCAAGACCTGGAGCGGGTGACGGGTCTGGAGACTCGTCATGTACGCGCGAGCACTCTGGAGCTTTGTCGTAAGATGGCTGGTTTAGATGCGCCGGGCCTGATTGATGATCCCACCGCTCCGCGCGAGGAGTCGCTGGTTGACATGGCCGTTGTTGCAGCTCAGCGCGCGCTCGCCAGTGCCGGTCGCGATGCCTCTGAAATTGACACGGTCATCGGCGCGTCTTCCTCTGATAATGATGCATTTCCGACGATTGCTAGTATGGTGCAACTCCGCCTGGGACTTGGTCCTGTACGCTCCACGATGTTGAAGGGTGCATGTGCGTGTCAGACAGAGGGCTTTCAGGTCAGTGCCGAGGCGCTCATCGGCAGCACTGCTAGGCTGGTTCTGCTGGTGACGGCTGAAGGATTGCTGCCGAATATCATGCATGTCCTCGATTGGAAGACGAGCTCGCTCTTTGGTGAGGGGGCGTCAGCTTTTTTGTTTGAGCGGAGCGACGAGGATTCGTATTTGATTAATGGCTCGGATGCGCGGCAGGCTCATTCCCTTTACTACCAGACTCCTCTGCGCAAGGATGTCGTCGAGATGGCAGAAGTGGATATGAAGATCTTGCAGTTGTATAACGAGGGTCGCGGCCAGGAGTTAAACCAGCTCTTGTCCCAATATATGGTGGGCTATACTAAAATGAACGGGAAAGAGGTCTTCCGCGAGGCTCCGCGTGCGATGGCTGAGAGTATCGACGCGCTCTGCCGCCAGGCCGACTTAAGCCCTGATAAACTAATGCATATTGTGCCGCATCAGGCAAACTCGCGCATCACGCGCCGCCTGGGTGAGCTGCTGATCCATGATTTTGGCTGGCCTGAATCTACGATGGATAAGCTGGTCGATAACTTCCGCTTCTACGGCAATCTATCAAATGCCAGTATCGCAAATGCTCTGGTCGAACTCTTGCGTCAGGGGCGTCTGCATGAGGGTGAGTGGATAGCTCTACCGGCTGTGGGTGGTGGTATGAACTATGGCTGCTGGCTCCTGCGCTTTCACGACTTGAAGAATGTAGAGGCGGTGCTCAATCCAGCGTAAAATAAAGCAATACCTTTGCCACCAGATTTTCTCTTAGTACAGCTTCGCTGCTTCTCCCTCCCTTCTTTGTGTATTTATTTATCATTTCTCTCTTTCACATAATTTGGGTTCTGCCCAAATTGTGTGAAAGAGAGAAATGATAAATAAATACACAAAGAAGGGAGGGAGCGCCGAAGGCGCGAGAATGCGATGTCAAGGAAAGTCGGTCACTCTTTGAGACTACATCAGACTTCGTTCGTAGGTACAAAATATCGATCCATTAGTTTCATATTCAATGCCACGAAAGGCATCATGTACGAGAACAAGATCAGGCGCATAGGCTCGTACCTTTTCAAGTTCTAGTGCTGCTGCCCGTCTGCGTAAATCATAGGCAATCAGGCTCACCGTTTCGATTGTCATGCCATCAATATAACCAATGGAGAGGCGCTGCTCCTGCTGCTCTTCTCTCTGCTCCGCAATCGCCAGCCCATCGAGTCGATCCCAGCGTCTCAATAGATAGACGCTCTGCTCTTCTATCTTCTTTTCCAGCAGCTCAGCTGTGATTGGATAGGCTGTGAATTTGACGTAGTAGAGACCGCCAGTGAGAGGAAATACATTGGAGACGTTAAGATAATCAATAATAGTGTCGAGATCATCCAGCGTTGCGACCTTGGTTGTTTCCTGGACTGTCCTTCTGGGCGGAGAGAGGATGGGTGCGGCGGTGTAGAGTGCGAAGGCACCAACCTGGCGCATGTGTAAGCTTCTTGAGAGCTGAATGGAAGCTGTATTTATTGATTCAGTAGTGAGACGTATGTAGACTGCTCCCCGGTTCATCGCCTCTGCCATCGCAGCCTCGTTGAGGGCGCGGCCTATCCCGTGTTGACGTTGGGTGGGATCGACGCGTAAACCTTCTACCCAGGCGTCGCTATGAGTGAGCATTTGGAGGTGGACCACTCCGACTGGCCTTTCATCAGCAGTTGCGATCAGCAGCTTGCCGCTGGGATCGCTGAACCAGCCATCCCAGGCGCGTTCGATATAATCTCCCCACTCCCATGTATGCTCACAGAAGGCCAGTATAACCGGACGATCCTGCGTCTGTGCCGCGCGGACCTCTATATATGTCATGCAACCACGCTCCTCTTCTATGCCGTTGCCAGGATCGCCGGCGCGAGCAGATAGACGCCCTACTTATGATAGCATTGTTCTTCGCTTTGTGCATATGCTTTCTACCTTAATTTGACATAATAGATGGGCGATGCATTACGCATCGCCCTGGTTGTTTCTCTTTTGTACGCCTATCATGCTCTCCGGAAAGCATGCGTTACGCACTATTCCTGATCAGTTTTATTAGTATTCTGATGTGTATTGCTACGAGTTCGGCGTCTGGTAGGGCGGCGTGGGCGGCTTGAGCCCTCTTCGTGCTCGTCTTCATGACCCTCAGCCTCGTCTTCCGTGGAAGACTCACTGCTTTCACCTTGCTTGTTGTCAGCCTTCTGATGTTCTTGCGCAACCTCTCCGGCGATGGATTCAGCAAGCTCTTCACGAATCTGAGGAGGAGGCCAGGCATGCTCGTCCGTAGTGACAATGGGCATACTTCCATCTCCCGACGTAATGGCAAAGTTTTCCTCGTCCGCGCTGTGCCCATTATCAGTAGCAGCCTGCCCACCAACTGCCGTTGGAGCCGCGCTCTGCTCATTCGCTGCCGTCGTCTGACGTTCCTGAGCAATCTCTTCGGCGATGGACTCAGCGAGCTCCTCGCGGATCTGAGGAGGGGGCCAGGCATGCTCATCAGTAGTGATAACGGGCATACTTCCATCTCCCGACGTGATGGAGAAATTCTCTTCAGTGTGCCCATTGTCGGTAGCCGTCTGTCCGCCAGCCGCCGTTGGAGCTTCGTTCTGCTCATTCGCTGTCGCCTGGTGTTCCTGCGCAACCTGTTCGGCAACGGACTCAGCAAGCTCTTCACGGATTTGAGGAGGGGGCCAAGCGTGCTCATTGGTAGTGACAACGGGAATGCTTCCATCTCCTGAGCTAATGACCAGATCCTCTTCCGTGGGGGGAGGGTTAATTGAGATATCGGCGTAAACCTGCGCCCCTGGTCCCTCATCGAACAGCCCGGCAGGAATGTTTTCTATCGGTGTACTTGCAGATTCTGAGGAGGCTTCAGATGCACTTGTTGTATCTTCCTGTACTATATCGTTGAGGCCCTCGGCTGGAGTGGATGAAGATAATTGAATTTCTGTATGATCAGCCTCGTCGCTAGCATTGCCCTGGACTGTAGTACTGACCGGCTCAGCCTGTCCCGCTTGCCGGAACTGAGTGAGCTCTTGCTCTAATTTGTATAGATGTGCTTGCTGTTCTTGTAGGGTTGTCTGGGCTTTTGTTGCCTTTTGCTCAGCCTTACGTACATCTTTCTTCGCTTGATCTACCTGGGCCATGAGCTTCGCTTCTTTTTTAGCTTGTTTTTTTCGACTTTTCTGTTCGTCGTCCTGCTTGGTTTTGTTTTTGCCTGAAGAAAAGGCTTTTACCATCTTGCTCCCCCTTGTCTTTTTGCTATAAATGATATTCTACATCTTACACGATACAGCACAGGTATCGGTTCCGCATTAGACATATCCTTTAGGAATAGTTGCGCCGCGTAGACGTTTAGATGATAGCTCTATTGGTGATAAAGAATGTCAGTATACATCATTCTAGGAAAGTATTAGAGATTGAGGTTTCTGTGGTAGACTCAATAAAAAGCTTTGCTTGCCTTTGGAGGAGGATATTTTTTAACGCTTATGGATTTGAACGACACGACTGATTATCAGCGCTGCTTTGTCTGCGGGCAGCGGAATCCTTATGGTCTGCATATGCTCTTTCGCCTTGAGGGCGAAACGGTTGTCTCTGATTTCACGCCGCGCGAGGAGCATCAGGGCTTTCCTGGCGTCATTCATGGTGGCATCATCGCCGCCGTCCTGGACGAGGCGTTGAATCGCACATCTATGCTAGCGGAGCATCCTACCTGGACGATGACGGGCCGGCTCGAAGTGCGCTATCGTCACTATGTGCCCTATGGTCCTCTTTTGCGAGTGCGTGCCTCGCTCGAATCGCAACGAGGTCGCATGGTGCAAGCGAAAGGTACATTGGCTCTGGCAGAGGATGAGAAGGTGATTCTCGCTGAGGGCCAGGGAACATTTATGGCTCTGACACCAGCGATGCTCGATGCAGTTATGCTGGACCATCCTGGAATGCGAGCCTTTTTCGCCAGTCCAAATGAGTCATAGACCTATTAAAGTAGCCTCCTCACAACATAGAAATGTGTGAGGAGGCTACTGATTCCTTCCTAAGAGAGGAAGTTCTATTGCTTATTGAATCTCAGGTGGAACAACTGGCTCAGTTGAGACTGGTGGCGGCGCTAGCATGACTCCACCTCCTTGAGATTGTACCGCAACCTGCGACTGCGAAAGCGGTGCGCCGGTTTCTTCCATGATAGCTCGTAACTGTTTGGCGTCAATCGTCTCGTAGCGGCGCAGGTCTTGCGCGATGCGATCCAGCGTTGGGCGATAGGAAGTCAGCAAGCTTACCGCCTGCTCATAGCCAGTGTTCACTATGCGGTTGACCTCTTCATCGATCATTTCAGCCGTCTCTTCGCTATAATCGGTTGGCGCTCCAGTATCGCCGCCACCCGAAAATGGATTCTCGCGCTCGCTGAACGAGATCGTGCCCAGGCGCTCACTCATGCCCCAGCGGGTAACCATCTGGCGTGCAATCTGAGTGACGCGCTGCAGATCGTTCTCCGCGCCGGTCGTGATGCGATTGAATATAACCTTTTCAGCCGCCCGACCACCCAGAGCCGTCACAATACGTGTCAATAGATACTCTTTAGAGTAGTTGTAACGATCATCCAACGGAGTATACTGCGTGACGCCGAGCGCCTGTCCGCGTGGAACAATAGTCACCTTGCTTACTGGATCGGTCTCCTCCAGCAGAAGGCCGGTCAGAGCGTGTCCACCCTCGTGATAGGCCGTTACAGTGAGATCCTCGTCGCTCAGGACCAGAGGACGCTCCGCTCCCAACAAAATCTTGTCGAGTGCATCATCGAAGCAGCGCTGAGTCACGTAGTCCAGGTTGCGACGTGCGGCCAGAAGTGCAGCCTCGTTGACCAGGTTGGCAAGATCGGCACCGACCATGCCTGTAGTCGAGCGTGCTATTGCCACCATGTCCACATCATTGCCCAGAGGAACTTTACGGCTATGAATCTTAAGGATCGCCAGGCGACCGTTCCAGTCTGGACGATCGACGGTGACGCGGCGGTCAAAACGGCCAGGACGTAAGAGAGCTGCATCCAGGCCATCAGGGCGGTTGGTTGCGGCGATCACCACGACTGCCTGACGGGCGTCAAAGCCATCCATCTCAACGAGCAACTGGTTGAGCGTCTGCTCACGCTCATCGTTCGTATTGATACTGGAGCCGCGCTGGCGACCAACTGCATCAATTTCGTCGATAAAGATAATGCTCGGCGAAGCCTTTTTCGCCTGCTCAAACAGGTCGCGTACGCGGCTCGCGCCTACGCCAACCAGCACCTCCACAAATTCGGAGCCCGACATTGAGAAGAAGGGAACCCCTGCCTCGCCTGCTACTGCACGTGCCAGCAGCGTCTTACCTGTTCCCGGAGGGCCCACGAGCAGAACGCCGCGTGGAATCTTACCACCCAGTCGCTGAAACTTTCCGGGCGTCTTCAAAAACTCCACAACTTCCTGCAGTTCGTACTTCGACTCGTCCACACCAGCAACATCGGCAAATGTTGTGCTGGGTCGGTCTTCAAGAATAAGCTTCGCACGGCTCTTTCCAAAGCTGAAAATACCTTGCTGGCCCTGCGAAGCCCTGCGGCTTATAAAGATGAAGAGAACGATTACAAAGACCCAGGGAAGGATATTGATCAACAGCGAGAGTAAGAGCGAGTTGTCCGGCGGATTTTGATAAGTGAACTTCACACCGTTGTTGACCAGCAACTGCGGCAGTTGTGGATCAGAGTTTGGCAACTGATAGACATGGAACTGTGAGTGATTGTTACGAGGAGTGTTGAAATCACCTGTAATATCAGTTGTACCGATGATCGCAGCATCCTTAATATTCTTCGCTTGAATCTGGTTATAGAAATCAGTATAGCTGATATCAAGGCGTTGCGTGCTCGAAGAGCTATTTATGTTGCTGCTGAAAATGTTGTATATGTATACACCAAGCATAATAACGACAATAAGCAGCAACCACCTATTGAGGTTATTTGAGGATCGTGGCTGTGGCGTTTGCCCGTTAGGTCGACCCGTAGGGCCAGGACGCGTTGGCTGTCGATCATTGCTATTTTGTAGCCAGTACACATTATCCGGCTGTTTGCTCATTGCAAATTACCTGCTTTCTTGGCCCTTAACATGCATCGCGGGTACGAATAATGCATAAGGAAAGTATAGGGAAGCTCCCATATGGTAACATCCATCATTATATCTCACAGGCTCTAGAAATGCATCATCTTAGTCTGAGATATTTGTGCGACTATTTCTGATATACTAAGTCTTGTCAAAGCCGCGTGACGACAAATTCTTGAGACTGTTGTGCTTGTCAGGCTGTACTGATTAAGACTATAAAACTTGCAAAATTGGATCACTTTGTATTCTATGATACGTACGAACATAGGTAGTTATAGGTTTCGAAGCTGATCTAAAAAAGAAAAAAGGGGACCAGTACATGGCAAAGCGGGCAAATCAAGCTCTTACAGCATCCTATATTCGGCCGTTAGGCTTAAGACTAGGAGCAGTGTTACTACTGCTTTTCAGCATTTTTGGGTTAGTAAGTGCCTTTGCTGGTATATTTACCTGGGATGGATATGCTCCGTCCATTGCTTTTTATATTCTCGATGGCATTCTAGCTCTGCTCGAACTTGCTCTTGTCTGGGCTTTGTGGTCATTGAAGCCCTGGGCCTTCTGGTCAACCATAAGCATCGAAGTAATATGCATAGTCCTTGCTCTGTTTGTCTTTGCCATCTGGCACTTGCCATCCTCACTACTAACCAATCTGGTCTTCCCAATAGCCGTTATCTTATGCCTCTTTGTCGATGCCAATGTACGTCCTGCATTCCGTGCTCGCCGGGAAAGTGTATGATTCCCGTCATTATAGACTTCTCTCCTCACTTATGCAAGTGCACGCCTTCCGCGTGCCTTTCTTCTTAATGAGCTTTTTGTATTTTTTACATTTTTGTAAACTTTTGTACTCGGTACAAAAGTTTACAAAAATGTAAAAAATACAAAAAGCTCATTAAATGTAAAATAGAGTAGCAAAGCCGTGAGAAGCAAATAGCATGTATATTTACCATTTTCTCTATTTTTAAGCAACGCTTAAAAATAGAGAAAATGGTAAATATACATGCTGCAACAAGCACCGAAGGTGCGAGAACATGGCGGGATGGACGTTGGACATAGACTCTCAGAGAAGATATATCTATCAAATTGGTCTGATATGTAGTATATATTGTTGTACGCGATTTAACCTTTCCTCTACAATCTATCTCTAGAGTACTGAGATCTATTGCGCTCGATCTGTTTCATCTTTTCGTACCATATCGTGCCATACAATCCACGCTGTGAAGACGTGCGATCTATGATCGAGGCCGTAAGCCGACCAGCGAGGGAGCTAATAAACGGCTTGCTTATGCGATATATGCTATACATCGCGGCTTGAGAGCCAAGCTGTAGCCATGCGCTGATCCACCCAGCGATCTCTACAAGCGAAAGCGTGTGTAGGGCCAGCGGATAGATTCTGGGATAATAGCCTGGCGTGTTGAGCACGATACGCGTATAGTCAAGCCAGCCGACACGGTCTTTGAAGAAATCGTTAGTAACACGCGGCCCCAGCTTGTTGAGGACGTGGCAAAAGACATTGAGCGTCTCGTTCACCTGCCAGTCAGGTTCTTTGTCGGCAGGCTTGGCGATCATAAATTTACTAAAAGCCCGCGCCGCCGCTGGTACCGCCTCAGACGCCCGAACGCGGTCAAGATCTTTTGCACTCAAACTGTTCTTCCGCAATGCCTGGTCGAGCAGCGTAGTAATGCGGCGTAGATTGCGGACATACGAGCCGAAGCCACAAAAGGTCAGGGGCGATTGAAAGGCTGCCGCGTCACCCAGCGAGAGCACGCGATCATAGGCCAGGACCTTCTGTTCTCGCTGCCAGGGCGGCGAGATGTTATAGCCAGCCGGAATGAAGCCGTAGACCGGCTTGAGGATCTCTACCGTAGTGGTATTCTTATAGTCGGGAAGTAAGGCAAAAAAGTCATCGTAGAGTTCGAGCAGATCAACGTGGCTGCCAGCCTCAGCATAGTAGAAGAGATAGATCGCCACCTGGTCGCCCGCACCGGGAAAAGCCTCCCAGATCAGTTGCCTTCCCTTATACACATCGGTATTCGAGACCAGCACCTCGCCGACCTCAAAGTTAATGGCATTTGGCTCGTCCCCTTCTTTATAGCCGCGCGCAACCGTTCCCACTGTGGGGCAGACAAGCGAGAAGGGACGACCACAGTTGAGCTGGCAGGCGATGGGTGAGGTTGAACCCATGCCATCGATGAGCAGGCGGGCTCCATATTCATGTTGTTTGCCGTCGCCATCTCTCACCTCCACCGTAACGCCTGTATCTGGCTGTACGGCGCAGCGCATAAACGTCGTACCATGCAGAATAACATTCGGCTGTCCACTGCTGGGAGAGCAGTCTTGAATTTTCTTGACACAGAGTGCGGTGAGCTTGTCGGCGTCGATGGCAATATTTAACACGTCTTTCAGATGCAGCTCTGCCGGCTCAGTCCGAATATTCGTTGAGGAGAAGCGCACCAGGCCGTCTTTATATTCGCGCTGACTGACCGATTCAAGCTCAGCCTGTGTAAGTAGGCCGACATCCAGCAGCTCTTGCAGCTCCTCGCGAGAGATATTCCACTCGCGGTGGACTGCGCCGACGGTGAAGCGGTCGAAGATGAGGATGCGCAGCCCGTAGCGCAAGGTCATGACGGCTGCGTTGAGCAGATTCAGCCCACCGCCCGCGTAGATGATATCAAAGGTATCAAGTGCGGGAACCTGGGGCCGCTCTTCCGTGACGACGACTTCGGTATACTGGCGTTCGGCTCCTGAGAGGAGCAGTTGTTGCCAGCTCGTATTGAGATCTTGCAAGCGCTTCAGATGAAGCTCGCCCTGTGGTATATCGGCGAAGGCGGCCGCCAGATGTGGATATTGCTTGCTGAACTGCTCGATATATGTTTGCTGCATATGCTACTTTTCTGTAAGGAATTGACGAACGGTCGCTGTATAGTTGTCAAATTGGTCGCGCCGGATGCTGTGGCCCGCACCCGCGATATGCACGGTCTGGCCATCCTTCCAGCTATCGATCGCTATCTGGGCGATCTCGGGCTTGACGAGTGCCCCAAGATCGGGATCTGCGGTAATAAGCAAGGTGGGACGTACGAGGTCCTGGACGACGACGAGCCACTCACGTGCAACCTCAAACAAGCCCATCTTAAATACCTCTGGTCTGAACTGTTCGTTGGCTGTGGCGAGGAGCTGAGCCTCTTCTTGCGACCAGTTGGGATGCTCTTTGAGAACGGTCGCCACACGCTCTGCAAACGGCTTCGCCTGTATCTCCTGCATTTGCGTGTAGCGCTCATTCTCAAGTCGCGTCTGCTCATCTGACGGCAGCGGCTTCGGCTCTTTTGTGCGCGACCAGGGAGGATCTTCCAGCAGCAGTGCCCGTACCAGTTCTGGGTGCGTGCTTGCCAGTCTGGCTGCGACGTGCGCTCCCATCGAATGTCCAAGAACGTATGGTCTTTGTAGGCCAAGCGTTTGAATGACGGCCGCTGCGTCACTGACGAGAAGATCTACGCTAAAGCCTTTCTCTGGACCAGCGGAGAGACCATGACCGCGCGCATCGGGCATAATAACATCATAATCTTGCTCCAGTGCTCTTGCGACCGGCGTCCATACCAGGCCGTTATCAGTAAAGCCATGTAGGAGCAGGATCTGAGGTCTCTCGCTACCTGTGCGGTTATAGTGAATCTGGATATCGTTCGCAGAAATATAGCCGTCAGACCATTGTGTCATCTTTTCTATCTTTACTTTCTAATATGCAATCATTCCAAAGATCATTCGTTTCCTGACGAACGGAGCTTTCTACTTCGCTATATGCCTACGCAAATTGCGTTTAATATAATTATTTTTGATGTATTTTACTTTTCTAAAACATGGGCGAAGCCCATGTTTTAGAAAAGTAAAATACATCAAAAATAATTATATAGTTCTTTTCTCTCCTATTGTAATATAAACCTCCCAGCGTTCAGCATGTACAACCTGAGAACGGCGGCGGAGACCAGACTGCTCTAATGGAATGAGCTTGCCGAACTCTGCATCGGGTAACTCTTCGGTCACGACTTTCTCGGTCGTCTCTTGTTTCCCCTGTCTTCCTGGACTAAAGAGTGCGCCGGGTCCATAGACGAGGAGATGGATAAGGACCAGGAAGGGCTGTAGATAGCCAACGGGTAAGAGGTGCGCGCCTTCTACGACGATGAACCTTCCTCCTGGTCGCAGAACGCGCTCGACCTCGGCCACCGTATCTGGATCGTAGATATATTCAGAGGGAAAGGTGCTGACAACGCTATCGAACATCCCTGCGGGAAAGGGTAGTTGTTGCGCCGACCCTTGAATGACCCACGAGGCCGGACCTAGCTTGCGTTTACGTAGAGTTGCGCGCGCCGCCGCAACCATCTGGGGCGAATGCTCGATTGCGCGGCACATATAGCCCGCCTCAAGCATATCGGCCAGAAGATCACCCAGCCCACAGCCCAGTTCCAGCACGTCGCGCCCATGAATGCGCGGTAGAACCAGCCGCTGCCAGACTCGCCATTGGCCGGCGAAGGGTACCGTGCTGGCAAAGCGGTAGAGATAACGATTTTTGTAGAGCGTCTCAAAAAGTAATTTTCGGAGGTGCGGTGTCATCTTGTTTCTTACCTGTCTCTCTTATACATTCGTCTTCTCTATTTATTCTATCTCTACCTGTCTACCAACCGCTACAAAGATATTTAAGAGTTCATGCAAATGCTTAATGGTTATATCCGGTTTGATGACACCGGTAGTGCGCCAATACTTTTGGTCGTCTTGTTCCCGTGCATAGGAGAAGAGGCTGTCGTCATCATTTTGCAACGTATCTCCTTGCAATGCTGCCAACTCTGTATGTAGATAGAGCTTTGGCTTCCATACTGTAAGCATATCCAGCTCTTTGGCACCCATGATATCTGCATGCAGAGAGTCACCAACCATAACGCTCTCTTCAGGAGTCGCATTTAACTCTCTCAATGCATGCCAGAAGATATCGGGGTTTGGCTTGCGTATGCCGAGATCGGCCGAGATAGCCATTGTGCTTGGCTCGAAATATTCAAAGAGGCTCAGCTTCTGCACATCCGCAAGAAAAGGTTGTCCACCCCAAAAACGGTTCGTTACGACTCCCAGCAAGAATCCTCGCTGCTTGAGTGTATGCAGAGTAGACAAGGCATCATCGAAAAGGTGGCGAGTGCCGAAGATAGGGATACGCAAAGCCTCAAAGACCGCTTCACTGGCTGAACGATCGAGTTTGGGCAACCCAAACTGTGGCAACGTTTCATTAATCATCTGTTCATGATCTGGCTCATATCCAGGATGATTACGGATGAACTCGTATGCTTGTGTTAACATACTTTCGTACAATTGCTCTGTAAGCAGCAGAAGATCAGCCTGAGCGAAGATCTCAGGTGCGATGTATTCGCGGAGAGTCCGGATGCCGCGCTGTGTTGCTTCTTGTTCTAGAGTGCCATCTTCTTTAACGCGAGTCCAGAGCGTTTGCCCTAGATCAAACAGAATACATCGAATAGCCCTGCCGCTCAATGCTTTCTTATTCTCTATCTGCATGCCGTCCTCTTCTTACTAAATGAAACAAGCACAGGGATCAGGTAGAGTGTGCCCTCTTCTTCCCAGCTAGCTGAGACGAATCGGACACGCACCACCTGATCCCTGATACTAACCCTCATTCTATACCTGAAGGTAGAGATTTGCAGCCATCAAGAGCTTAGCGATTCTCATCTTTGCCGGACGCAAGGATATCGTCAACCAGGCCGTACTCTACCGCCTGCTGTGCAGTGAGATAGTAGTTGCGGTCAGAGTCCTGCATGATGCGCTCTGGCGTCTGACCCGTATGCAGGGCCAGGATATCATACAGGCTGCGGCGGAGGCGCAGGATCTCTCGCGCGGTGATCTCGATATCAGTTGCCTGACCTTCAGCACCACCGAGTGGCTGGTGGATCAACATCGTGGAGTTTGGCAGGCAGTAGCGCTTGTCCTTCGCGCCACCGGCGAGCAGCACAGCTCCCATGCTCATCGCCATACCCATACACACCGTCGAAACATCGGGGTGCAGCCACTGCATCGTATCGTAGATGGCGAGGCCCGCGTAGATGCTTCCACCTGGCGAGTTGACATACATATTTATATCTTTGGTTGCATCCTCGCTCTGGAGGTAGAGCAACTGGCCGACGACGCTATTGGCGACCATATCATCGATAGGTGTGCCAATGAAAATGATGCGCTCTTTCAACAAGCGAGAGAAGAGGTCCCAACCAACGGTACCGCGAGGCGTTGTCTCAACAACGTTTGGGATAATGCCGCGAGGCTCCAGGATCTCACGGGATTCCTTTGTCCATTTAGGATCGCGCGGATTGAATATCGTCATTTTCGCTCCTTACTTATCTATTCCGACTCTTACCTTCGTTCTCTGAAGACGAGTAAGCCATATTTAAAAAATGAATGTGCACTTCACAACCTTCAAGTAAGTTATGTAAGAACGCGCCTTTTCGGACGGTGCATACACAAAACTCTGAAAGCCCAAATGCAAACAGACTAGATGAACTTTTAACATAATGATAGCACTTACGCGATGCGAGTGCAAGAAACTTTCGCCAGGAAAGTATAAGAAAAAAAGAGGAAATAAGTTCGCTCAGATTTTCTTATAGACATGATAACAATACTGAGAGCTCTCTTCATTCCACACGGACGAAGAGAGCTCTCAGCATCTTTGAGCGCTAGAGCGTCACTCTATAAAAGAAAGAATATAATTTACTGACGGCGCTTAGGATTGGTCGGGCGGTAGTCGCGAACGCGGTCCATATTGATGTTTCTGACCAGGCTCACATCGCCGATGCGAGAGCGGATGCGTTCGTCGGCCCCTTGCAGAGCGCGGGTGTTGGATGTAATGACGGTGGGCATGCCCATATTGTAGCGATAGTTGAGCAGTTGGAAGAGCTTCTCGCTAGCCCAGGGCGAGCTTTGTTGTGATCCAAGATCATCGAGAACGAGCAGTTCAGCCTCGCGCATCTTTGAAAAAAGTTGATCGTAGACCTCGTTGGCTGTGGGTGCAAAGGCTGCGCGTAGATGATCGAGTAGATCAGGCACGGCCTCAAAAAGGACGACAGCCCCCTGGTCGAGGCTCTGATTGGCGACGGCCGCCGCCAGATGCGTCTTGCCACAGCCGTTCGGTCCCACCAGCACGAGCCAGCCCTCTGGATTTGCTGCGAAGGCTAGGGCAGCGTCAAATGCCTCCTGAACCCCGGGAACGCGCGAATTGAATGTGCGGAAATTGTGACTGCGCAACGCCTCCATATTCGACATATCGCGCAACTGCTGCCGCCTCTTCTCCTTGCGCTCAGCCTCTTTGCAATCACAGGCGACCGGCTTCCCAAAGTTGGGATGTCCAAAGGGCACATTAGAACGGAGGAAGCCTGCTCCCTTGCATTTTGGGCAGGTCGCTCTGGTATTTGCTGGCGGCGTATACGCTGATGGCGTAGTTGGTACATTGGGAAGAGGAGGAGGGGTCTCTTGAGCCCGCGATGCAGCCCTCGACGGCTGGGAAGTATTTGTACGCGGAAATTCGCGCTCGCGTGCGATTCCCGACACTGCCTGTGGGTCTAATGGTTGAGTAATGCGCTGATGATGTGGAATCTCCTGCGTACGCGACTGTGGCATCTGCGTCTGCGGCTGCTGTCGATAGGTTAAGCCAGGACGTTGATTGCGTGGTCCCCGTGTGCCAAGCGTGTTGCGCGTAAAGGGGTCTGTTTCAGGTGAAGATGGACGATAAACTGAAGGAGAATAGCCCTCAGGAAGATTGCGTGCTGGCTCCTCAAAAATCGCAATGTTCTCGTCTTCATAAACGCGTGTATCACGTCCCTTCTCCCAATCGCCATCGATCATACTATAGTCATCTTCCAGAACGTCGGCGTCGCGCTGTGGGGTATAGTCATCAGGATAGTACTCATTGCTGGGATTTGTCTGAAAGGTCTGCGGGCGCGCTTGCTCATTATAAGCATAGGAGGGCCGCGACCGCGACTGAAGATAGGAAGTTGTGCTATCTCTCAATGAATTTCTAGAATCGGCTGGCTCGTATTCGCCATAATCTGCTCGTGAGACTGGACCTTCGTAGGAACCGCTTTCATACGCTGGATTTGTTTCGCTCGGCGCCTGCTGGAGATTGCGGGTGCGGTGTGGGTAGTAATGCGATTGTCCAGATGGGGATTGCCTCTGTTGGCCTGGCATCTGCCCATTTGGGGGCGTATATTTCTGTCCCGTACGCATCATCTGCTCGGCTTGAAGGCGGCGTGGAGAGACAGATTGCACATCCTGAATTTGTTCTTCCTGGCGTGCTCGTTGTTGTTCGGAAAGTTGTTGACGCCGCTGAGGTGTCCTTCCCAATATATCATTCAAGCGTTCCATTATTGCCTGCCTTCTGTTTCCCAGCGCCTTAAGATAGCGCGAATATAGCTCCACTTACGCTTGTTCTGCTGGACGGCTTCGCGAAATGCCGCCTCAATCCACTCGTGTGGGTACTGGTCGGCTGCGTCTTTCAGTTCATCTGCAATCATTGGTGCTAGTAAGCCGATATTCTGTTCATATAAAGCAAAGATATTTGGGCGTTCAACCTCAACCTGTATACTTGACGTATGAGAATGCCCTATAGATGTAGCGTACATACCCGCTCCAACAGCTAAATTATTTTCTTGTTGAATAACAACTTCGTCACGAGTAAGCAGGTGGACAGGAATCATCTCACCTCCTTGCAACTCATTGACAATCTTTCGACTGCGCGCTGTATTAAAGAAGTACCAGCTAATAAATTCGTCCACACCCTCTCCCGCCAATCTGAGAATTATCTTAAGGAGTGTACCGCGGGCCACCGCCTGCTCTAGAGCCAGGCGCAAGCGCTCTTGCGGTGGTCTGGGATCACCACGCCTCTTGAGACTGCGCAGTACAATCTGATCATTGAGCAGGTCGCGATCGCTCACACAACGTGGATTGCCACGCTGTTGCGCTAACAAGTGAAAGATGTGTAGCGTGACCTTGAGTTCCGCAATATCCTCGATCTCCGGCAACAGTTGCGTAAAAAAGATCTCTGGTATTGGCACAAATGGGCTCTTCCCGCTTGGAAAGCCAGTAAAGCCCGCGTGATCTGTAAAATCTGACATTCTGCTTCACCCCCAAATTATTCTTCTGTCGGTGGTGATACTTCCAGATCACTAAAGCGCGTCTGGCTGGCCTGGAAATAGAGACTAACCTCGCCAACGGGTCCATTGCGGTGTTTCGCCACAATAATATCTGCAATATTCTTCCGCTCGGTGTCGGGATTATACACATCTTCTCTATAAATAAACATAACCACGTCTGCGTCCTGCTCTATACTATTATGTACTACAATGTTATTCGCAACAAAATTATGTAGCTCACTCACCGTGAGATCATATACCTCCTCTTCGCCATCCTCCTCAATTGAGACCACCTCATCCCAATAAATATCACTCTCTATTCTTTCCCCACATAGCGACAAACCCTTGCGGTTGTCGTATGCCCCTCCGTTGTTCATCATCGACCGCGTAGCGACAAACCCTTGCGGTTGTTGTATGTTCTCTCCCCGCCAAATCTCATCTAATAACAACGCTTCGTGATCAACTTCATCCAAATAGGAGGTAGAGGGCGAAGAGAAACGTTTGCTTGGCGAGCTGGTTGATAGGGTGAGATTCCGGACGCCGTGAACGTGGTCCCTACCCCCACCAGACAATAAATTGTTAGACCGGAGGGGTAACGACGTAGTGATTGAAAATGGAAGCGCGATACATGTACCAATAACGATTTCATCCAATCTCGTCCACCTATTAAAAGCGAGAAATTTATGGTTTGCTGTTGCGCGAACGACATGGCCCAAACGCGTTGTCATTCTAAATACTGGTTTGCGGCCTGTCGAAAACGCATTGGTTGCTCTCTTCAGTTCAAGCTTCTGTGTCTGAGTATTCAATGCTAGAACACTAAAACCGCTTGTACCTATAAGAGAATCTATTCGGCGATACTCACCGCTATCAGGTAAATAGACCAGCGTCTCGCCTGCTAGACAACCGCTTTCACGCAGGTCTGAGAGTTGCGGGACTTTCGATTGTCGGCTCTCAACTGCACGCGAGAGCTGTGCCAGCGCCATCACAGGTATGTTTAACTCGCGTGCCAGCCCCTTCAAGTTACGGCTGATCTCAGAAATCTCCTGTACGCGATTCTCGTTGCGCTTGCCGCCCACCGTCGATTGCATGAGCTGGAGATAGTCTACGATGATTAGATCGATGCCGTGCTCGGCCTGCAGGCGGCGCGCTTTACTGCGCATCTCCATCGGTGAGATGCCTGCCGTATCGTCGATCCAGATATTCGCCTCAGCCAGCGTACCCATAGCGAAGATGATGCGCTCCCACTCATCATCCTCAATCCAGCCTGTGCGCAGCCGCTGCTGATCGATACCCGCGTCCATCGAAAGTAAACGCTGTACCAACTGCTCCTTGCTCATCTCCAGGCTAAACACAGCTATCGATTGCCCATGCTTCACCGCTGCATTATGGGCAAGGCTAAGACCGAGACTCGTGTTGTGTACAAAAACGTCCTGAGCCACAAAATTCGCGCCGTCAGGCACCGTCAAATCATAGACCTGATGCTCACCAATCGGCTCAATAGACACAATTTCGTCCCAGTAGATATCCTCACTAGCAATCTTTTGTAAATCCGGGTCCTGTAATACCTTCGCATAGGCAGCTAGACGATAGCGCGGAATGCTACGGTGTGCATGTGGATTATAGCCGGCATACTTGCCCGTTCCTGTCGTCTCGCCCCCCCTTCTCGCCATCTCTATTAGTGCTATGCCCTCGCGCTTCGCTCCATTGCGTACAAGCTCCCATGTCTCTGGTGGCGCATGTCCAATATTGCCGATCCTCAACGAGATGATGTGCTGATACGCGGCAAAGCGACCTATCTTCTCGCCTATCCAGTTAATCTCGTCTTGATACTTCTTTACGCTCTCAGGATTGGTAATAGCCACTCGCCAAACATTGTCCGACTTCTTATAAAACTTCGCTCCAATACCAAAACGCACAAGAGCGTGAAAAACGTCAGCGGCTAGTTGCTGAGATGCTAGGCTAAATTCGATGCGTGGGCACCCTTCAGCATTGGCGTAAATACTACCATCGCAACTTAAGAGAGCACGCAAGAACTCGGCAAGGTAGCGACGGCTCCATTTCCATACACAGAGTGGGAAAAACTTATCCTTCGACAGTTTTCCCATCAACCCTAGCTCTTTTAACCAGAGTGTAACCGGATGTTTAGGGATCGTGAAGCCGTATTGACTTTTGATACTAGCAGGCTGTGCCACAGCATAATCAATGCCATATTGTTTAATCTGACAAGCCGGAAAATGGGTAGCAATTATGCTTTTGAAATCCTCCACTATTACAGGATCAGTATTCGTGAACCTGGGTGATGTGCTTGTGAGACCACCTTCAGCAATAAAGTAGGCGAGCAGGCGTACTTTTTCTAGAGGCCAGCTTTCATCCGATCCAAAGGCTGGTACGGCTGTGGGTACTGCTATAGACTGTCCAATGTATAGATCGTGTAGCGGCGTCCATCCATCCACACTCAAGAACGGATGATGGCCTGTGACCTCTATTCTGCGCCCGCTGTGCGTTGTTACGCGAAAGCAGGGCTGAATGCCGCTGTCAATCCAATCTCCTATGTCTGTTATCCGGACTTTGCCCTCTTCTGATAGACCGTGAATGGCTGGCAGGCGGCGCTTTACGCATTCTTCGATTGTCAGCCTTTCACCCGTTGCGGGATCATCAATTAGCGTCCAGGCAGCCATGCACTTTCCGACAGCAGGCCGAGCAGCCAGAATAATTAGATCCGAACGCTGTAGGCCTCCAGTCAGGCGGTCCAGGTCGGTGAAACCAGTGGGGACGCCGACGATGGTGCCACGATGTTCATGGAGCTGGTCGAGTTTGGCCATGTAGTCGGTGAGCAGGTCGCTCAAGGGCGAGAAGTCGGCTCTCGCGTGGCGCTGGCTGATGCCGAAGATAAGTTTCTCGGCGGTGTCCAGAGCGACATTGGCGTCGGCCTCTTCGTAAGCCACCGCCGCTATCTGTCCCGCGGCGTGAATGAGACGGCGTAGGATCGCTGTGCGCTCGACGATGCGCCCATAGTATTCAACATTGCCACTTGTCGGGACCTGGTTGATGAGCGAGGTGATATATCCTGGCCCACCCACCTCTTCCAGTTTGTTCTTGCGCGCAAGTTCATCACAGATGGTAATGAAGTCAGCCGCCTCATGCATCTCGTAAAGCTGGAGGATAATCTCATAGATTGTACGATGCCCATCGCGGTAAAAGTCCTCCGGCATAAGAAAATCCGCCACCTGGACGATCGCCTCGGGATCGATAATGATGCTACCGAGGACACCGCTCTCGGCCTCTATATTCTGTGGTAAGAGTTTTTCCACTTCGTCAACTCCAGCATCTACAAGGCATATCTTCACTCTTCCTGCTGCGAGTGAAGGAAAGGAACGGACGCATAAAGAACATTTGCTCTTGTACTTCTATTCTAATATATTTGTTATCGTTGTGTATATATCCGAGCCAGCATAGAAAACAAACGTCATAAAGGCTCTCAACAGATACACGTCAGAACGCGCCCCTTTGGATAATCTAGCCGCCTTGTACTGTCTCAATGACAAAGAGAGATACGGCTTTGTTATGCAGAGGGAATACAGTGTTCTTTGCCTACCGTGTGACAAAGTGTAACGAATATTTGTCACGAAAGCAAATAGATGTTAAGGGTATGTTATGTGGATATGTGGATAGATGTGCGCGGGAATTAGATAGAGATGCATCTTTTACATGTGGTTGTAGAGAGTTATCAAGACTTATCCACCGTCGAACCAAAGTTATCCTCATTTATCCACAGACTTATCCACGAACTTATCCACTAAAATTGGTTTCTTCCTAATGAAAGATTTATAGCCGACCTGTTCAACTCCATCTAATAGGGGGAAATCATGGCTATATCCTCACCCCCCCACCGCGTAGCGACTAGCGTCCCCCTTTTGTGTGCCGAAAGTCCCCTGCTTTGCATTCTAAATCCACGAAGAGGGTCCGGGTCTTGACCAGGATAGATGAGAGGATTATTATAGACCGGAGATCCACGCGAGTTGTAATGGTCGTGTAAGAAGAAGGAGCATCGATACATATCCCATGCCAAAAACTACAAAACGTACAGCCACAAAACGCGCGGCGAGAGTTGCCAGGTTACACACTACTGAGTTACCGCAGTTGGATGTGAGAACTCCGGATGATCGTCGGCGCTCTCCTGGCTACAAGCCCCCGGCTCGCGGCGTTGCCCGTTATCCCTGGGCCGCTATCATAGTATTATGCCTGGTTGCAGGAGCAATTATCTACGGCTTATATGCCGCCCATCTTCCACCCTTTGCGAGTGCGAAGCCTGCCGCGACTCCAGCCCCTAAGACGACGGCAGCCGCTAGCGCGCCTACCGCCCAGCCAACGAGTGGGCAAAAAGCATCGGGAAATTCTCCCTGTACTCAGTCAAAGATCCTGGGTGATATTGCGAAGACCGAACCTGTGCCAACCGATACAGATGTACAGAAAATAAATCATACCTATGATGGGGCGAAGCAGGTTGTTGATCAGAACAAAATCTATTGTGCCGGTATCAATACGAATCGTGGCCTGATTGTGGTTGAGCTAGATCCAAAGAAGGCACCCCACTCGGTGAACAACTTCGTCTTTCTAGCTCAGAATCACTTCTATGATGGCCTGAAGTTTCATCGTGTGATTGCCGATACTCCTGGCAATGAAGGCAATATTCATATTGCACAGGGTGGCGATCCAAAGGGCGATGGCACGGGTGGGCCGGGCTATAAATTCAATGATGAGCCAGTGCAGGGTGACTATACTGCTGACACGCTAGCAATGGCGAATTCCGGCGCGAACACTAATGGTAGCCAGTTCTTCATCAACATTACTGACAATAAGCAACTGCCGAAGAGCTACAATCTCTTTGGACACGTGGTGCAGGGAATGGATGTGGTGAAAGCGCTACGCGGTCCTAGCGAAGTCAACAAAAACGTCGCACCAGACACGATGTATTACGTCAGAGTCACTACTGCATCCTGATCGTTTCGTTGCGAGAACGATGCATGTCATTGAGATGTTGTTAAGCTAGCCTATCCTTCTAAAATAGAATAGAATGTAGGAGCTTCTAAAAAAATGGAGGAAGCTCTGAACAGAGAGAGGGCGACCACAAGTTCCCTCTCTTATCTTAGAAGGAGAAAAATCTTGGCAAAGCAATATAGCAGCGCACCGGCGATGCAGATCGATCCCAAGAAGAAATACACAGCTATTCTACATACCGATAAAGGCGATATTACCGTTGACTTGTTCGCCGCTCAGGCACCCGCAACGGTAAATAATTTTGTTTTTCTAGCTCGTGACGGTTTCTACAATAACACAACATTCCATCGCGTCATCGGCGGCTTTATGGCACAGGCTGGCGATCCGACTGGTACGGGCACGGGTGGCCCCGGCTATCGCTTTAATGATGAGGCCAGCGCGCTTGCACTTCCGCATGATGGCGAAGGTATTTTGTCAATGGCGAATGCTGGACGCAACACCAACGGTTCGCAGTTCTTTATCACCTACGGCCCCACTCCCCACCTGAATGGCAAACATGCCGTCTTCGGGAAGGTGAGCAAAGGACTGGATATCCTGCGCTCTATTCGTGAGCGCGATCCACAGCGCGACCGCCAGCCCGGTGATACTATGCATTTCATCGAAATCGTCGAAAGCTAGGCTATTAGTTCAGTTTTCTCCCTACTTTTCCTGTTATGAAGAGTAGGGATTTTTATTATTGTTCTGGTAGCGGATCTCGCACTGCTTATTATATGTATGCAGCTTCGCTGTTCTTTGACACGCCTATTGAATATTTACATTTTTTGCATTTTTTAATTTTTGTGCATTGCACAAAAATTAAAAAATGCAAAAAATGTAAATATTCAATAGGCATAAAGGCACTCCGAAGGCATGCGGACGTATGACAAAAAAGAGGAGTTTGGCGTAGCAGAGAGCAAACACTCTGACGCATTATAATATTTCCTGGTTGTCCTAGAACAATAACTGAAACGGTAGCGGACCTATAAGAGTAACGATAGTAGAGTAGATACATAAAGGAGAAAATTTATGATGAATAATATGAGTAGTTCTACAAGACTAACGCCGCCCGTGAGTGAGCGTGATCATATGGAGAGTGGAAGCAACGCTTTTGTCACCCTCGTCGAATATGCAGACTTTGAGTGCCCCGACTGCGGGGTTGCTTATCCGATTGTGAAAGAATTGCAGAAGAGGATGGGCGAACAGTTGCGCTTTGTGTTCCGCAACTATCCTTTGCCTCAACATTCCCATGCTGCCGCCGCCGCTGAGGCTGCCGAAGCGGCAGGTGCTCAGGGCAAGTTCTGGGAGATGCACGATCTCTTATTTGAACACCAGCGCGAGCTTGATAATCATCATTTGCAGGGATATGCGCGCAGTCTAGGCCTGGATATAGAGCGCTTTCTGCATGATATGGCGCGGCATACTTATGCTGAGCGCATAGAAGAGGACATTGAGAGTGGTGATGCAAGCGGCGTAGAGGGCACTCCGACCTTCTTCATCAACGACAAGTTCTACGATCAGTCCTATGACCTGGAGGCGCTGCAGGCTGCGCTGACGAAATCTAGCGATATCTAATGCAGGTGGAAGGAGCAGATAGCTTATGAATAGGATAGAGCTGGTGGAAGAGATGGTGACGGCGTTGCAAGGCGGCGACCTGAAGCTGGCAGCGAATACTCTGGCCGATAGTTTTGAGATGACGGGCTTGACACCAAATGCGCTGAGCAAGCGCCATTTTCTTGCTGTACAGAGCGAACTGCTGGCTGCTATGCCAGACTTTTCCTATAATTTGAGTGCGCTACGTGACGATGAGAAGGTCGTGCATGCGATTATCCGTATCAGCGGTACGCAGACGCATGACCTTAATCTTCCTCTCTTTGGCGTGGAAAACATTCCTGCCACCGGCCTCGCCGTAGCGCTCCCACAGACGCATGTGACCTATCAGATTGAGGATGATAAAGTCGCGCGTATGAGCGCAGAGGCCATTGTTGGTGGTGGCCTGAGCGGCTTGCTACAACAGGTGGGGGCGGAACTACCCTTGCTGCTAAGAGAGGGCGATGTCAGTGAGAGTGATGTTGGTAGCGCTGGCTAATTGCGAACCGTACTCTCTTCTATCTCATCCTCTTCTTGCCGCCGGGCCAGGTAGTATGGGTGTTTGCGCGTCACCGTCCATGCTCCCCATAGGCCCATAAGACCTCCGATGGCGGCATAGACGAGGAGAACTATAATCAGGAAGAAGATGCCACCTGCAACCGCTCCGGCTGTACTTGAACTGGCAATATGACCGGGATAGTTCGGGATGTATTGCGTGACGATACCGCCTAGATAGGTAATCGCGCCAGCCAGCGCACCGGCATAGAAGCCAAACAGGCGTCTCACCGCCACCCTACCAACTATATAGCCCGTCGCGAAGCATACAAGGAGGGCCAGGAAGTAGCTCAGGCAGTTCAATCCCGCTATAGTCTGGGCAATACTTAATGGCATTTTATCCTGCAGGCGAGCGGCCTCCTGAAACGTTGATGCATTCAAAACAGTGATGAGGACTCCGATGATTGCCGTTAGTAGGCCAGCTCCAATGCCGATGCCCAATGCATATTGCAAGCCGTTCTTTGGCAACGTTGGAGGAGCTAGTGGTGCTTCATCTCGTTCATAGTCGTCCAGTTCGGAGTCGGAGTCAGGCACGTGTCCCAGCCGCTCCGATGCTCGCTTTCTTCTCGGATACTGTTTCTCTGAATCTTGCATTAGATTATTTCTCTCTCGCTAATTGCTGCCCTTGATGCCCGTATAGACATTTGAGTAGGTATTGATAAAATGAAATTGTGGTAAGGGCCAGAAGACCGCCGAAGCTTTGCCCACAATATAGTCCCTGGGTACAAATCCCCACGAGCGCGAATCATCACTCGCCGGGCGGTTGTCACCTAGAACAAAGTACTGGTCGCGCGGCACCTTCCATTTGGATGCCTGCTGATTAGAGGGCACACTCACATATGCTTCTTTTAAGAGCGTTCCATTAACCCAGAGCCGGGTGTTGTCCGTCTCAATAGTATCGCCGGGCAAGCCAACGACTCGCTTGATATAATCCTGCGTCGTATCGTGAGGATAGTGAAAGACGATCACGTCACCACGTTCGGGCGCATGGAAGAGGTACACCACCTTATTGACCATCACATATTCATTTGTGGTCAGCCCCGGCTGCATACTCGGCCCGTCAATATGATAGCTCTGAGTCACAAAACGTACCACTAGAAAAATGAGTCCCGTAATGACCAGTATTTCAACAACTTCACGCGCTAATTGTGATCGTTTCAATTCAAAACCTCACTTATGCTGCTAATGCAAAGGAACAAATAGGTGTAGTCGATCTGCACCGTCAACATTATAGCTGATAGACGCCAGTACTTTCACTCTTCAATGACCATTTGGCAGGAGTTTCAATCAGGGAATGCCAATCGGCGCAGTATACTGATAGATGACGTAATCTCCAAACTCGCTGTATATATAGCGGACGCTGCGAGCTTGAGCCTGATGCGCGAAATTTGCCGCTTGCGCAGATTCTTTGGGAAAGACATACGTAGGCTGAGTTGTGTTTCGTACCTGCTTATAGTAAGGCTCATAACGATTCACGCTCTCTGGCCCACGTTGAAGATCCTCGGTCAGGGGTGCGCAGATAATGCTTTCATCGCTTTGAAATGTCAGCCGGTAGCAGGTCCAGTAGTCAGTATAGATTCTTGTCGCGCCAATATGCTCTAGATGCTCAATGAGTGCTTGCTGGTGCGCATAGGTTGTCTGTGCGTTGGGTATATCAGCGAGAATGCGCCCTGTTCCGCTAATAAAC
>JAABUZ0100000938.1_pt1 | contig 61179 bp, 54 predicted proteins | sample 5562091 | NCBI WGS metagenome assembly JAABUZ01 (sample SAMN12813069, study PRJNA571459) | rock metagenome | isolation source: Antarctica rocks | place: Antarctica: Victoria Land, Linnaeus Terrace sud | collected 2015-12-21 | reverse complement strand
CATCGAACATCCCGTGTCCTTGCGCAGTCTCGCCTTTCACCACCCACTCTTCCGCATACACCGCGCCAACCTTGCCTCGGTCCCTCCTCGCCACCCTTTATTGAACAGATACGCCTTCGCGGACTCCTAGCGTGGTTCCACGGGAATGGCATGCTTTTCATGCTCGGTGGTGGCCCAGAGGGCCGTGGATACGGCGTGCCGCGAGGGCACCCGATGGCAGAGTTACGGCAACTGCGGTTGCCGCGGCGCTGGTGGCTTTCGGGTGCCCTGTGCACCACACGCTCGCCTGTATCACTGGTGGCCGACAGTGTTGGGCACCACGCCAGCTGGCACGACCAGTGAGCGGGTAATGTCGGCGATGGTTGCGGCTCCACAGAGCACCATGGCCGTGGCGAGTTCGTTCCGCAAGAGATCGAAGAGGTGCGAGACACCCGCCTCCCCGCCGGATGCTAGCCCCCACAGCACGGGCCGGCCGATCATCACGGCCCGTGCGCCCAGTGCCAGCGCCTTCAACACGTCGGTACCTCTCCGGACACCGCCATCGAGCAGCACCTCACCCTGCTGACCCACCGCATCGACAATTGCCGGCAATGCGTCAAGGGTGGCAACGGCGGAATCGAGCTGCCGTCCACCGTGATTCGAGACAATCACGCCGCGTGCGCCGTGATCCATGGCGATACGAGCATCGTCCGCGGCCAGGATCCCTTTTGGAAGGATCGGCAGCGACGTGATCGACGCAAGCCAGTCGAGGTCACGCCAGTGGATGGTCGGGTCGAACGTCATGCCCGATGTCGTGTACTTCGTCAGTCCCGAACCGCTTTCGAGCGATGGAAGATGGCGGTGGGTGACGTCGGTAAAGTTGGCAAAGGTCACGCCCTCCGGCAACGTGAATCTGTTGCGTTCGTCAGCTTCTCTCCGGCCGAGTACGGTCGTATCCACGGTGACGACGAGAGCGTGCGCTCCGGAGGCTTCAGCCCGTTGGACGAGGTCGCGCGTGATGGCCCGGTCGACGTAGATGTACAACTGGAACCACCAGGCCCCGGCGTGCGCCGCGACCTCTTCGATGGCATACGTAGAGGCGGTGCTGAGCGTATAGATCGTGTCAGCCCGGTGTGCCGCGCGTGCCGTGGCCAGTTCTCCCTCGTCGTGGACGAGCCGGTGAAAGCCCGTAGGCGCAATGAGGATCGGAAGGCCGGTGTCGTGCCCGAGCACCGTCGTTTGAAGATCAGCCCGATCCACTCCCCGGAGCACCCGTGGCAGGAGTCGCCAGCGATCAAACGCCGCACGATTTCCACGAAGCGTCACCTCGTCTGCGGCTCCGCCTGCGATGTAGTCGTACACCATGGGTGAGAGCAGCGAGCGCGCCGCACGCGCGTACTCGTCGATGTTCAGGGGCAGCGCTGCAGTTGACTCCGGGATGGTATCGCTTCTGTCCAGGTTCACGAACTGCTTTCTCCTGCGAGCATCATACTGATGTTCCTGTGGTGTGCGAATACCGTACAATACAGTGCGATATACGGCGGTGGCAGCGAGCGTGGAGCCAGATACGGCACTGGTGGTACGCGCGACACGAAGGGCTGAGCATGACCGGACATAGCGGACGTACAGCACTGGTAACCAGCCGCGGGGAGAGCATGTCTCGTCGCCGATTCGCACAACTCGCGCTCGCGAGTGCAGCCGCCCTCCCCTTCCTGCATCCCTCCCTGGCAGCCGCCGCACCCCAGCAACAACCGCTCAGCGAGGAGACGCCATCCCTCCAGTACGTGCTCAAACTGGTCGATGATCCTGAACTGGATAGCGTCTACGCGCACCTCGAACCGAACGCGAAGTCGGATGTCATCGCGAGCGTGCCGTACGGCACCCCGGTGACCATTCTGAGCGAGGTCGAGGGGGAAAAGTTGTGGTACGGCGGGCGCACCTGGTACGAAGTAGCGCTTCCCTACGGTACCGGCTGGCTCTACCACCCGCTGCTCGGCGACGAACCGACGGTCACCGCTGCCCAGCCGTTGCCCCCGCCTGTGCCCGCTCCCGCCTTCACGCCCGACCCGGTGGGGAAAGGCCGCTCCATCGTGATCAGCCTGGCACATCAGTTTCTCTGGGCGTTTGAAGATGCCGACCTGAAAATGGCCGTCGCATGTTCCACCGGTGGCGTCGGCCTCGAAACGCCCACCGGCGACTTCCAGATCAAAAAGCACATCCGCAACTATATGTTCAACTCCCCCTGGGCGGCAGGGTCGCCCTACTGGTACGCATCCGAAGAAGCCAGCTACGCCATCCTCTTTCACGGCACTGGCTATTTCATGCACGATGCTCCCTGGCGGCGCATTTTCGGACCACAAAGCCAGGGCGGTGAAGGGAAGCTCGGGAAAGACCGTACGGGATCCCACGGCTGCGTGAACCTCCCCTACTTCTCCGCGAGGTTCCTGTACACCTGGGCGCCTAATGGCGCGCCAGTGCGCGTTATCTAGGCAATCGGGAGGGAATCGTGTCTTCCGACCACGAACAGATCCTTGCACATCTCAAACGGGCGAGCACCGCGACCCTCACCCATATGTTGCATCAGCGGGGGTATCGCAATGTTTTTATGGCGGGTCTCCACGTGCTCCAGCCGGGTATGCGGCTGGCTGGGGTCGCACGAACCGCGCGTATGGTTCCCGAACGGCCCGACCTGGTATGGAAGGCGGAAGAGCGCGACCGTACCCCCTACCGGAAGCTGACCGACTCCCTCGGGAAAGATGACGTTATCGTTATCGACGCTCACGGCGATTCGGGCGGCGGAACCGTGGGTGACATCATGACGGCGCGTATGAAGGCGCTGAGTGGTGGCGGCCTTGTGGTCGATGGAGCCATCCGTGACGCCGGGCAGATCCGTGACCTGGGCTTCCCGGTCTACGCAAGGCATATCCACGGCGCCGCCATCAGCCGGTCGCTTCACTCGCTGGAAACGGACACCGTTGTGTGCTGTTGCGGCTGCACGGTGTGCCCTGGCGACTACCTGACGGGTGACAGTGACGGTGTCGTCGTCGTTCCCGCGGCCCTGGCCGCCGAACTTGCGGCTATGGCTGCCGTCCACGAGGACGAGGAGACCTACATCCGCCAGCGGGTATCGGCTGGTGCGTCGCTCGCAGATGCCTACCCGATGAACGCGACCCTTCGCGCTGAGTATGAGCAGCATCGGCGCGAGCATGAACGTTCCTGAATCAGGCGAGCTACGCGGTCGTTGGAGCGGCTGGTGGCCGGGACAAGGGGGACCTCTCTCTGGCTTCGCCGTCTCTCTCCGGGCGCGGCGAGAGCCCGGGGTGAAGGGCTGGTGGGAATGCCGGTGCGTGCCGGTGTCCTCACCTGCGGCAGGCGTCCAGCTAGACTCCTTTGCCCCTAGCCGCAGCGACCGTCACCGTCCCCCGTTCCGTTCGAGCTTGGGCATGTTCTCGCGCAGAACCTGATTGATGCGCGTCTGCCAGCCCCTCCCTTCCTGACGGAAGGCTTCCAGCACGTCGGGGTCAATGCGGAGCGTCTGATTGACCTTGCGATTTTCCTTCGGCGGGCGGCCTCTCCCAGGGTGCAGGAGCCCATGCGCCGCGTCGTACCCGATGAGTGCGGGCAGCACATCCACCGCAGGACGCGCCTTCGCCAGATCCTCCTGCGTCCATTCGGGGTTGTCTTCGTTGGGATGGTCATGGTTGGGTTGCCTGGTAGTGCTCATAGAGCCTTTCCTCTTTCCGGCTTGCTTTCCTGAAGCTGATGACGCGCAGTTCGTTCTGGCGCGGCGTGACGACGACGGCATACAGGCGGCCGTGCAAAAGCGCCAAGACGCACAAGCGCAGTTTGCCACAGTTGCGACGGGTATCCTCGACCGTCAGCGCGCTATCCCATGCGAGGTCCGCCGCACGCTCGGAGGATAGGCCGCGCTCGGCAATGTTCCTCGCGTCCTCGGCGGGGTCGAAGGTGAAGCGCATGATTAATGCTACAGCAACAAATGCGTCTGGTCAAGCGGCCGTGCTGCGATGATCGCGCCATCTTAAAGGCGTCCTGTGGCACATAGCCTCGGGCTGCGACCTCCTGCCGCACCGCACTGCTGATGTTCCCAATCCGGGATACTCCGGTCAATGCCATCGCCAACACCGCGCTGGCAGCGGAGCCACGAGCAGTCCGAGCCATCGCATGCCGAGAATCTGCATCACAGCAAGTTCTCGCTTCGGCGTATGTTCGCGAGTGTCGACCAGAGCGTCGGCTGGCCAGCCCTCTGCAGATCTCAATCCCGTATAGGTCATCCCTGGTCATATATGGCATGCCTCTCGTGTGATGTGGACCGATGAGTGTTTGCCACGGTTGGCGCCCATCGTCTTGAGCCGCCGTCGTGACACGCGTTAGCGAAAGAGTCGCGGGAGGTCGATGTGGAGGTCAGGCAAGAGCGCTGACGTAAAGGTGTCGTGGGCGTGCGTCGTGCGCTCGTGATAGAGACCATCCGCGTGCAGGACGTATTCGGACATCGTCTGTGTCTGGGGGTAGACGATCCAGTAGTGCGGCACGCCCACCCGCGCGTAGATGTCGCGTTTGGTCCGTTGATCGTGGGTCGTCGATGCCGGGGAGATCACTTCTACGATCAGGTCCGGCAGGACGCGAAGCCAGTCGGTTCGGTCAATCGCGGCCATGCGATCACCGAGGAACAGCATGATGTCGGGCGAGACGTAGGTGTTGTGTGCGTCGATGATGAGATCGGCGTCGGGTACGACCACGCCGAGGTTCTCGGCCTCGACGTACATGATCAGAAACGCGGCTAACCTGCTGGCAACGATCTGGTGCAACGCACGGGCTCGTGGGGCCACGAAGAGTATCCCTTCAACGATCTCGTAGTCCTGATCATCTGGCAGTGCCTCGTAATCCGCGAGGGTGAGGCGCCGGCTCTCGATTCCTGGCACCGTGACTACCATGGCACCTCCTGTTTGTCTCCGTCATGATGCACCCGTGCTGCCCACGTTGAAGCGTACCACGTGAGACAGATGTTTTGCCTCAGGCACGCACGACGGGCCGCCAAAGAACACCAGGGACGCAACGGTCCGCGACAGCAATCCGCTCGCTTCTGGTGGTCTCCAAACGGCGTGGGACCGCGTATAGTAGGGTGGAACCAGGCAGCGTACCGGCGACGCATGTCGAGATGACCGGGAGAGATGGGGACGGGACCAATGACCATACGTGGGACGGACGGTGCCGACGGATCGTCGTGTGTACGGCTAGCTGAGGTGGTGGCAGCACTGTCGCTGGCCACCGACCTCGCTATGGGACAGCCACTGGAGCACGCGCTGTGCTCGTGTATTCTGGCCGTCCGCCTGGGTGATGCACTGGGTCTCGGCGACGACGAGTTGCACGAGGTGTACTACCAGGCACTGCTCCGTTACATCGGCTGCAATGCCGAGACCTATGCGGTGTCGGCCCTCGTGGGTGACGAGATCGCGTTACGAACCGAGTATGCCACAGTAGACTCCGCCGATCAACGCGCGGTGGTAGGCATCATCCTGCGCTATCTGCGGCAGGCGAACGCGGGTACATCACCCCTCCATTTTCTGCAAACGGTTACCCATGGATTGCTGACATCGTCCAAGAGCTTCAAGGAGATTTTTTCGGGCCATTGCGAGGTAGCGCAACGCCTGGCGACACGACTGGGGTTTGGTGAACGTGTCGTCGATGCACTCGGACAACTGTATGAACGCTGGGATGGACGTGGCCTGCCACGCGGTCGCAAGGGTGAGCAGGTTGCGCTCTCCGTCCGCGTAGTCACCCTTGCCCAGGACGCCATCGTATTCCACCGGATTGACGGTGTGGAGGCGGCCGTCGCGATGGCGCGCGAGCGCCGTGGCACGGTGTATGAGCCGCGTATCGTCGATATTTTTTGTGATCAAGCAGCACGCCTGCTATCAGATCTGTCTGACGAGCCGTCGTGGGATACCGTGTTGCGGATCGAACCAGGGCGTCACGTGGTGCTCTCGGAACCTGGCTATGATGAGGCGTGTCGTGCCGTGGCCGATTTCACTGACCTCAAGTCGCCGTATTTCCTGGGTCACTCCTCCGGCGTCGCACAGATCGCCGCGGCAGCGGCCCGCTTCTGTCGTTTGCCCACACCCGATGTGCATGCCCTTGGTCGTGCGGCGCTGCTCCACGATATCGGGCGAGTGGGGGTCACGACGAGCATCTGGGACAAGCCAGGGCCCCTCTCAGAACGTGAGTGGGAACGGGTGCGCCTGCATCCGTACTATACAGAACGTGTGCTGGCACGCCCCGCGGCTCTCAAAAGGCTCGGTGTCCTGGCGGCGTGCCATCACGAACGGATTGATGGCAGCGGGTACCATCGAGGCGCCACGTCCACCATGCTCTCACCGGCAGCACGTCTGCTTGCCGCCGCGGATGTCTATCAGGCGTGTACCGAAACACGTCCACACCGCGCGGCATTGCCACCTACCGCGGCGGCCGATGTGTTGCGGCGTGAGGTCAGACTGGGACATCTCGATGGCGACGCAGTGGCGGGAGTGCTCGCCTCGGTGGGGCACACGCCGCACGTGCGCCATCGGGAGCGGGTGGCGGGGCTGAGCGAACGCGAGGTGGCGGTGCTCCGGCTCCTGGCTCGTGGGCACTCGATGAAGACGATCGCCGCGCAGCTCGTCGTCGCGGACAAGACGGTCGATAACCACATCCAGCATATCTACAACAAGATCGGCGTCTCGACGCGGGCGGGAGCCACGCTGTTCGCCGTGGAACATAACCTTCTGCTCGACGCGGGAGCTTCGTCAGAATAGGGACTACTCCCTATGCCGCGTGATCCGCTCCGTCCTACGCTGACAGTAGCTCATCTGGAGCGACGTCACCGGGGAGGAGGAGCACATCATGGTTCTTCAGGCATCGACCGGGCACCGTGCCACGAACGGCATCACGAGTCGGGGAGCACACGAACTGGCGCGGATGATCGCTCGGGGCGAGCTATCTTCAGCGGAGGTTGTCGAGGCGCACATTGAACAGATTGAGCAGGTGAATCCCGCGCTCAATGCCGTGGTCGTCAAGCGGTATGATGCGGCCCGTGCCGAAGCGCGACGGGCAGACGAGCAACGGGCCAATGGGGAGCCACTCGGCCCACTCCACGGTGTCCCGATGACCGTCAAGGAATGTCTGGATATGTCGGGGACGCCATCAACCTTTGGTCTGTCTGCACGGGCAGCCATCAACGCGACGGCCGATGATGTCTATGTAGCACGCATGCGAAAGGCGGGTGCGATCGTCCTCGGGAAGAGCAATGTCGCCCAATTGTTGCTCTACCTCGAATCCGACAATCCCCTGTATGGACGGACCAACAATCCCTGGGACATCACTCGGTCGGCTGGCGGAAGCAGCGGCGGGGAAGCAGCGATCATTGCCGTTGGTGGTTCGCCCCTCGGGCTCGGCACCGACCTGGGAGGCAGCACGCGCGTGCCTGCGACGTTCTGTGGCATCGCAAGCCTCAAGCCGACTGCTGGACGGACGCCCGACAATGGGCGCTACAGCATTCCCATCGGCCAGCGTGCGATCGTCAGCCAGGTAGGGGTACTGGCACGGACGGTGGACGATGTGGCACTTGGGACCCGCGTGTTGACCGAGGCGGCTGTCTCGCAGGCAGCACCACCACAAACGGACGGTGATGCAGGATCGGTGGATGTAGCACAGCTTCGCATTGCGATGTACACCCACGACGGCACCATCAAGCCTGCGCGGGCCGTCGTGCGTGCCGTTACCGAAGCGGCGCGTCTGCTGGAGCAACGTGGCGCGCGCGTCACCGAGTGGACACCACCCGATGTTGGGCACGCTGTCGATCTCTTCTACGGTCTGCTGAGTGCAGACGGTGGCGCCGGAATGGCGCGGGCGCTACGGGGAAGCGTCCGCGATGCACGCATTAAGGACATACTGATGGCGGCCTCCGGATCACGGAGAAAGGTGGCGGCGATTCGTTGGCTCGTCACACGGATGGGGCAGCACAGCCTGGCGTCCCTCCTCCGCAACTACGGCCATGCCGACACCAACCACTACTGGAACCTTGTCGAAGCACAGATGACGTATCAACGACAGTTTCTCGACGCGCTGGATACAGACCGGGGCGGGCCATTCGACGTCATCCTGTGCCCTGGCAGTGCGCTTCCCGCCTTCGTCCACGGCGCCACGAGAGACCTGGCCGTCGGAGGCGGCTACACCGCCCTCTATAACGTGCTCGGCTACCCTGCGGGCGTGGTTCCGGTTACACGCGTTCGCGCGGACGAGGAGGTGGGCCGTCTTCCGTCGAAGGACAAGGCGGAACAGGCAGCCTATCGAACGGAGCAAGGCAGTGCGGGGCTACCGGTGGGTGTGCAAGTGGTGGCACGTCCCTGGAACGAGCACGTAGCCCTTGCGGTGATGCGTGCGATTGAAGCAGCGGCGTCTCAGCGCCCTGACTACCCACAAATGGCTTCGCTCCCACGCGATGCGATTAAAGGGCAGGGGTGATGAGAATCCAGTTGGTGCCCTGAAAAAGAGGATCACCGTCTGGTTGATAATTCGCCACCTCGGTGGTCAAGCGCGGCCAGCGACTGAAGTCGCGCCTGACAGTGCAAAGTCCGCCTTCGCGGACTCCCCGCGTGGTTCCACGGGGATGGCACGCTTTTCATCCTCGGTAGTGCCCCGTAGGGGCGTGGATACTGCGGTCAATTGAGGTACTGCGATCACCGAGGAAAAGTATGATGTTGGGCGAAACGCAGGCGCTGTCTCGCGGCAGCTGTTCGAGCAATGACATCACGACTGGCAGCAACATTGGTTTTACATCCTGGAGGTGACGGAAGTCGTTGCTCGGCATGCAATGAGTCTGGTAGAACGGCATGGGATGCGCGGGTACGATGATTGACACGCCGGGGGGCGGTTGCTTCCGCCCCCTGGCGTCATCTGGCGCGAGGAGTGCCGCCTACCCCAGACTGACCAGCACGTCGTTGAGGCGAGTGACGAAGGCAGCGGGGTCGTCAAGTTTGCCACCGTCATTGAGGACGGCCTCGTCGAATAGGATTGCTGCCCAGCTATCGAGGCGTCCCTGGTCAGTTTCCCTGTTGACCCGCGCCAGCAGGGGATGATGCGGGTTAATTTCCATGATGGGCGGACCAGCGGGCACCGATTGACCCGTTGCCTGAAGGATACGCACCAGGTTGGTATCGAGGTCGTGGTCATCCACGACCAGGCAGACGGGAGAGTCGGTGAGGCGGGTGGAGACACGCACCTCTTTGACCCGTTCGGCGAGGGCCGTCTTAAGGCGGGTGGTCAGGCTGCCGAACTCGGCAACATCCTTCGCCTGCTCCTCTTTCTCCTGTTCATCGGCGAGTTTATCGAGGTCGAGGCCGCCCTTCGCCACCGACTGAAGCGTCTTGCCGTCAAACTCGTGGAGGTGGGTCACCACCCAGCTATCAATCATGTCGGTCAGCAGCAGCACCTCGATGCCCTTCTTTTTGAAGACTTCAAGGAGCGGACTGCTCTTCGCGCCCGCGAAAGACTCGGCGGTGAGGTAGTAGATCTTGTCCTGCCCGTCTTTCATGCGGGCAATGTAGTTTTCGAGGGACACGTGTTGCGTTTCTGCGGAGGTCTCGGTGGAGGCGAAGCGCAACAGGCGAGCGATAGCTTCGCGGTTCGCGTGGTCCTCGATGACTCCTTCCTTGATGACGTTCCCGAACTCCTTCCAGAAGGTCTGATACTTTTCAGGGGTGGTGTCGGCCATCTCTTTGAGGAGGTCCAGCACCTTCTTGATCGCGCCCGCCCGGATGCTCTCCACCACGCGGTTGTTCTGGAGAATCTCCCGCGAGACATTCAGTGGCAGGTCGCTGGAATCGACCACGCCGCGCACGAACCGCAAATAGGGGGGCATGAGTTGCTCGGCGTCGTCCATAATGAAGACCCGCCGGACGTACAGCTTGACACCGTAGCGGCTGCCGCGATTCCAGAGATCGAAGGGGGCGCGCTCGGGTATGTACAGCAGGAGGGTGTATTCATAGCGGCCCTCCATGTGGCTGTGGACGTGCGCGAGCGGTTCGCCGAACTCGTGGGCAATGTGGCGGTAAAACTCAGCGTACTCTTCGTCAGTGATCTCCGCGCGTGGACGGCTCCAGAGCGCTGATGCCCGGTTGACCGTCTCTTCCGTTGCGGATGGTGACTCGGCGTCGGCCTCTGTTTCGATGCTCGTGCTTTTTTCGACCGGCATGACGATGGGCAGGCTGATATGGTCGGAATATTTGCGGATGATCGTTCGCAAGCGGTAGCCGTCGAGCAGGTCGTCTTCGCCCTCGCGCAGGTGCAACACCACCTCGGTGCCGTGGTGCTCCTGTGTGGCGGGCTCGATGGTATAGGTGCCCTGGCCGGTCGATTCCCATCGGACGGCGTCGTCGGGCGCCAGTCCGGCACGCCGCGTGGTCAGCGTGACGCGATCTGCCACGACAAAGGACGAGTAGAAGCCGACGCCGAACTGGCCGATCAGGTTGGCGTCCTTGCGCTGGTCACCCGTCAATGCCTTGAAAAACTCCTGTGTCCCTGACTTGGCGATCGTGCCGATGTTGTCGATCACTTCCTGTCGGCTCATGCCGATGCCGTTGTCGGCCACGGTGATCGTCCGCGCCGCTTTGTCGTAGCTCACCGCTATCTTGAAGTCGGTGTCACCTTCGGAGAGGGCGCTATTTGAGAGGGCTTCAAAGCGAAGCTTATCAACGGCGTCGGACGCGTTGGAGATCAACTCGCGCAGGAAGATCTCTTTATTGCTGTACAGCGAATGAATCATCAGATCGAGGAGCTGCATCACCTCAGTCTGAAATCCGAGCGTCTCTTTGTGTGATTCCTGAATCATCTGGCTATCCCCATCTTCCGTGTATGCTTCTCCAGCTCTGTAGCCTTGCTTGCAGCCGGGCTGTGCCCGCCCGCACCGTACGAACTTCGTTGTTTACATTTTACTCTGTTCCGCACATCCATTTATGGTGAACGCTGCTGTGCAAGGACGAGGGTGCCGCACATACCCTGAAGGAGGCGTTCCATGCTCTTCGGACTCAACACGAGCGATCCGGCCCGTATATCCGCCACACCCGGGTGGGGCTACGACTTTGTGGAAATCGGTGCACGCGCTGTGGCGCCTTTCGAACCAGATGCCGCCTGGCACCCGCGACGTCGGATGCTGGAGGACACAGGCGTTCCTATCACGCACCTGGCGGGATTCATCCCCGCGGAGGCGCGGTTTGTCGGGCCAGACATCGACTGGGGAAAGGTACGCGACTACCTGGAGACGTGTGTCGGGCGGGCAGCCGAGGTTGGCGTGCGCGTGTTCAACTGGGGCAGCCCGGCATCAAGAAGCGTTCCGACCGGCTGGTCGTACGCGCGGGCGTTCGAGCAGATAGAACGCGCCGGGCATATGCTCGCGGATGCTCTGGCGCCAGTGGACGCTGCCTGTGGCATTGAACCGATCAATCCACGTGAATGCACCATCATCTACTACCTGACAGACGCAATCGGAGTGGCTACGTCTATCAAACGGCCGCAGGTTCGAATACTGGCCGATTTTTTTCACATGGCGCTTCAGAACGAGCCGATGGAGCACATGAGCCTGGCACGTGACTGGCTTGTTCACGTACACACATCAGGTCCGGACCGTCACTTTCCGAAGGCTGATGATCCCTGGGACCACGCTGGCTTCTTGCGCGTCCTGCGGCAGGCTGGCTACGATCACACCCTCTCGTTCGAGTGCTCGCGTATTCCGGAGGGTGCTATGTATGAAGTCGAAGCACGCGCCGGCATCGCGTATATGCGGCGACTGTACGACCAGGTGAAACGCGAGGAGCCAGCGGCGGGTCCGGAAGCGTGATGCGTGAGCACAACGCGACAGGCAGGAACGCGCCCGATGCACGCAGGCGTGCTGAGGCGAACGTCAGATGAGGGCGGTGACCATGGTGTACCCCGCGGTACCGTTCGGCCCGACATGGTGGAGTTGTGCCACCCTCGACGTGGCGAGCAGCACGCACGGGAGGAGATGCCGTGGCAACGAATGATGTGGTGGTCGTGGGTGGCGGCATCATCGGCTGCACCCTGGCGTGGCGACTGGCAGGCGAAGGCGCGCGGGTCACACTGCTGGAGCGGGGGCAGCCGGGCACTGAAGCGTCGTGGGCGGCGGCGGGTCTCCTGGAGCCAACGGCTGGCAGTTATGGCGGTGCGCCACTCCTTGCCCACTGGTTGTCTGGGCTCGACGGCTACCCGGCGTTTGTGGCGGCACTGCAGGAAGAGACGGGACTCCCGTTCGAATATCGCATCACGGGTCGGCTGCTCCTGGCGCTCGATCAAAGCGACCTTCCCGCACGCCATGCGCATTTGCGGGTGCAGCAGGAGGCGGGCATCCCGTGCGAGTTCTGGTCGGCCGAGCGTGTGCGGTCTGAAGAACCGAATGTCCCTGCGACTACCGTCGGTGCGCTGTACTTTCCAAATCATGGCATGGTCGATCCCAGGGGACTTATGGCGGCGCTGGCCGTGGCTGCCACGCGGCGTGGCGTGACCGTGGTGACGGATACGGAGGTGACGGGGCTCGTACACGAGGGAGAACGGGTCGTCGGCGTCGTCGGTGGCAAGGAGCGATGGAACGCGGGTGCGACGGTGATTGCCGCCGGGAGCTGGTCGGGTGGATTTGGTCCCCTGCACGTGCCGGTTGTGCCGTCGAAGGGACAGATCGTGGCGTTCAAGATGGCGACACCCGTCTGCCATCACATTCTGTCGCTTCCTGGCGTCGGGTTGTCGCCTCGCGCCGATGGCCGCCTTGTCTTCGGCGCCACGCACGAGGACATGGGGTTCGACAAGCGGGTCACCGCGGGGGGTATTGCCCACCTGCTGACCGGGGCCATCCGGCTGTGCCCGGCCATTGCCGATTTGCCAGTCCACGAGACGTGGGCCGGACTGCGCCCCCTCGTGCCATCAGATCGTCTGCCGGTGCTGGGGTCCGCGGTGCTGGGCCTGTACTATGCCACTGGACACGGCGGTATGGGTATCTTGAGCGCGCCCGCCACCGCTGAGGCGCTGACGGGGTTGATCCTGACGGGCACATCACCATTACCCATCGAGGAGTTCTCACCCTTGCGGTTTGGAGCGGGTGCAGGTGACCGCTAGTTAGCACGCGTTGCTAGTGATTCCACCCGAAGCTCTGCGTGGCATGGAAGGGTGGGACGCCACGGTGGCCTGGGCGCTCAATCCGGAGGTAGTGACCTGGCGTCTGGTGGCGCAACAGGGTGAGATTCGCTACCTCAAGGTGGCACGCCTCGGGCAGGAGGTTGGCCTTCTCGCTGAGCGAGACCGGATGGCGTGGGCAGCGTCCCGACTGCCCGTTCCACAGCTGCTCGCGTATGGGTCCGAGAGTGGGTACGAATGGCTCCTGACGGGAGGACTGCCGGGTGTCACCGCGATCGATGCCGCATGGCTGGCCGCCCCCGCCCGGCTGGTTCCCCTGCTTGCCGAGGGATTGCGCCGCGTTCACGCGCTTCCCATCCATGACTGTCCATTTGATTGTCGGGTTGCGACGGTGGTGCAAGAGGCGTGGGATCGCATGCAGCGGAGCCATACCGATAGCACCAATGCCTTCCAAACCGACGTCGATGTCTCAAGGCTTGCGTCGTCACTGTCTCATATTGAGCGGCTCCGGCCAGAGCACGAAGACCTGGTCGTCTGCCACGGCGACTATTGCTTGCCAAATGTCTTGATCAGCGAGAACCGTGTCGCTGGCTACATTGATCTGGGTGCGCTGGGCGTGGCCGACCGCTGGGCGGACCTGACGACGGCGACATGGAGTGTCACCTACAACCTTGGCCCGGGCTGGGAAGACATCTTCCTCGCGCGGTATGGCGTGGCGCGGGATGATCGGAAGATGGACTTCTATCGGTTGCTGTCCGATCTCTTGCCTTGACGGTGGCTGCACTGAAAAAGAATATCAGCGGCTGGTTGGTAATCCGCCGCCTCGGTGGTCGGACGCAGCCAGGGACTGAAGTCGCGCCTGACACGGCAAAGTCCGCCTTCGCGGACTCCCTGCATCGTTCCGCTGGGATGCCATACTTTTCATGCTCGGTGGTGGCCCACAGGGCCGCGGATACCGTGGTGGACCGGTGAGCTGATCGCATGGCTTGCGCCAACTGACTCCTGGCAGGTAGCCTCTCCACCGAGGAAGGCAGTGGCACCAGTGGAGAGAAACGGAGCACGCCATGGCACATCGCGTCATTCTGGATACGGACATCGGCACCGATGTGGACGATTGTCTGGCGCTCGCGCTTATCCTGTGCTCACCGGAATTGTCTCTGGTCGGTGTGACGTGTGTCTATGGTGACGTGGAGTTGCGGGCGCGGATGGTGCTCCGGCTCCTTCGGCTGCGAGGACGTTCGGATGTACCGGTCGTTCTCGGCGCCAGCCAGCCAATTCTTGGTGTCCGACCTGTCTACTGGGCGGGACACGAAGGAGAAGGGCTCTTGACACCGGAGGACACGGCAGATGGCGCTTCGCGTGAACACGCCGTTGACTTCCTTGTGCGGAGCGTTCTGGAGCAGCCGGGGCAGATCCACCTGATTGCCATCGGTCCACTCACCAATGTGGCACTGGCGTTCGCGCGGGAGCCGCGGATGGCACAGCGCCTGGCGCACCTCACAATCATGGGTGGCGTGGCACGCGGTCCGCAGAGCCTGCACCTCCCCTATGTTGAGCACAATATCAAGTGCGACCCTGAAGCCGCACACATGGTCTTTTCAGCGGGTGCTCCCACGACCGTCGTGCCGCTCGACGTCACCACGCAGGTGTCGATCACGCGCGAGGGTGCGGAGCGCATACGAGCCGCTGGCACGCCGTTTCACATCGCTGTTGCCGATCAGGTGATGCGGTATCCACGGCTTCAGAGCCAGGGAACCACCTTTATTCACGATCCCCTGGCCGTGGCCACGGTGATCCAGCCCGACCTGGTTGGCTTCCAGGGGATCCATGTTGATGTTGAAATGGGCGGGCGGCACACCGCCGGTGCGACGCTGATGCGGGCTCCCACCGAGTCCGCTCCCCAGAACGCGCGGGTTGCCCTGACGGTGCAGGCACGGCGATTCGAGTCCATGTTGATCGACCGGTTGGTTGGGTAGTCAGCTACGCGTATGAACAGTCAGCCTGCCGCACTTCCTGTGACGGCGATAAGCCCGGTGGACGCTCCCGCCACGATTGACACAACGGGGCAACCGGAGCGACTGAACCGGAAGATCATCGGGCTGTTGAGTCTCAGTCACGCCTCGGTCGATTTGAATCCCAGCGCGCTGGCTGCCCTGCTGCCGTTCTTTTACGTGGCCTTTCATCTGACGTATACGACAGCGGCACTGCTCACCGCCACCTCACAGATCACCTCGTCGATCAGCCAGCTTGCCTTTGGCTACGTGTCGGACCGCACATCGCTGCGTTGGCTCATTCCGCTGGGATGTATGCTGTCGGGCCTCGGACTGGCGCTCACATCGCTGGCGCCGAACTACCCGCTCCTTCTGGTGGCGATTTCCATCAGCGGACTCGGCATCGCGGCGTTCCACCCCGAAGCGGCGCGGAGCGCGAACCGATTTGCCGGGCAGAACCGGGCCACCGGCATGTCGATCTTTTCTGTTGGTGGCAATGCTGGCTTTGCCGGTGGACCGCTCGCCGTGGCGCTGCTTGGCGCCAGCGTTCTCCACGGGGGTACGCTCCTGTTCCTGGTGCCGTCACTCCTGGTGACAGCGGCCATCTGGTTGCCACTTCGTGCGATGCCTTCTGGCCGGGCGGCTGCCCGAGCGGGCCAGGGTGTCGCCCTGCTGCATCCTCGCGTGGGACTGGCCGTCGTGGTGCTGACGCTGGTCACCATCCTACGCTCCATCGTGCAGGTCACGCTGCTGACCTTTGTGCCGCTGTATGAGGTGACGGCTTTGGGGCGACCGCAGGCGGTGGCAAGCTCACTCCTGACAACCTTCCTGGCAGCAGGCGCCGCGGGAACGCTGCTCTCTGGGGTAGCCGCCGACCGCTGGGGTCGGAAACGTGTGGTGATCATCTCGTTCTTTGCCGGTGCGCCGCTGCTCTGGCTGTTTATGCACTCCGACGGGCTGCTTTCCTATGTGGCCCTTGGCGGCGTGGGGCTGGCGTTGCTTTCGACCTTCGCGGTGACGATTGTTATGGCACAGGAACTGTTGCCTCATCGCGCGGGTATGGCGGCGGCGCTGGTCATTGGCTTCGCGAGCGGTGTCGGGGGTGCGGCTGTTGGCCTGCTCGGGAGGGTCGCGGACACATTCGGACCCGGAGTCGTTCTGAGCCTTCTGGCAGTCTTTCCCCTTTTGGCCGCTCTCCTCTCGTGCTGGCTCATCGAGCCAGGCAGGGGCGAGGGGTAGACAGCACATACGGTATACTCGAAGGAAGCATCCTGGTTGCTTGCTCGCGAATACGGTACCAGCCATGCACCGTGTGGCAGCCGTCGCTCCACCGTGTGGTGAAGGGAGCCAGCACTGCACCGTTCATCCCTTCCCCAACCTGATTATCGTGCGCGGATCTTGGCGGTGTGCTGTCTTGTCTGCGTGTTAACAGCGCTTTCGATAGCAGCAATCATGGTTCTGCTCTTTGGAGAACGGACGCGCGAGACGAACGATCAGCGGCTCCGCACGGCATTCAACATCGGTTATTCGCTGATCGTGCAGGATAAGGATCGCAACCAGAGCAACGCGCAACTCATTGCGTCACGCACGTTCGTGCAGGATGCCCTGAGTTCCGCCAATACCGTGAGCCTGCAAAACGAACTCCTTGATCCGTACCGTCAGACGATGCTCCTCGATTTCGTCACGGTGCTGGGGCGAGATTTCACCATGATTGGCGAAGCCAAACGCACCTCCCCCGCCCAATTGAGCGACCAGCCATCCATCCGTTCCGTCGTCAACAACCAGCGCCCCACCTCGGTGATCGTGGAGATCGGTGACAGAACGTGGCTTCTCGCGGCGGCCCCCATCGTGCGCGAGAACCGCACGATGGGGGTGCTCATCGTGGGCCGGGTGCTTGATGAAAACTATGTGAGCAACCTGAGCGGGAGGTTGGGAGGGTACGAAGTTGTCGTCCAGCACGAGGGTGCGTTGACGGCGACGTCCACAACATTGCAGAAGCAGATTGCCGCGGCGCGTCTCCCACAACCCGTGCGGCCCACGGTCGTGCAGCAGCGCGAGGGGATCCAGACCTGGAAGTTCGGGAATCGCTCGTACGACGTCGTCTCCCGTGGCATCGGCTTTGGAAGCCAGGCAACGCTGGCGCTTGCGGAACCTCACACCGATGACGCACTCGTGCCCGACACGATGCTTCCTCGCGTCTTCTGGTACACCGCCGCGGCGCTGGCCCTCAGTGTCCTTGCGATGCGGCTGGGGCTTTCCATGGCGACGGCGCCACTGCGCCAGTTGGCACTCGTTCTGACGCAGGCGGCCCGGTCGGTACCTACGGGCGAGACGGCGGATATTCCTGTAGGAGCCGGGGAACTTGGACGCGCGGCCAGCCTGCTCATCGCGCACACGACCCAGGTCGAACGGACACTTTCGGCACAGCAAGGCACGTTTGATGCCATGTTGAATAGTATGCCCGTCGGCGTGGTTGTTAGCGATGTGCATGGGGCAGTTCAGTTTATGAATGTCGCTGCCCGCGACTTGCTCGGACTGCACATCCATCCTAACGAGTCGCTTGCAGTGCAGTTTGCGTCGAACTCGGAAGCGGTGCGGACGGTGCAAGGGCGCAACGGGCGCGTGCTGGCGGCAGCGACGGCGCATGTCGTGGATGGCGTGACGCCAACACCAACGCTGGTGACGGTGTTGCAGGACGTGACGCGTGAACAGCAACTGGAGCAGATGCGTACGGACTTCCTTTCTACCATCTCGCACGAATTACGGACACCCCTCACGGCGGTGAAGACATCGACGGAACTGTTGTTGGATGGCGACGCCGGTGAGATGACCAGCATCCAGCGACGCTTCTTGCAGACGATCCGTCGCAACTCGGAACGCCTCATCGGACTGGTCAACGAACTGCTCGATCTTTCTCGTATTGAGTCTGGTCAGGTGCAACTCTCGATCACGGCGGTGGACGCACGCCGGGTGGTGGATGACGTGGCGAGCAATCTCGCGAATCTGTTCGATTCGAAGCAGCAACATGTGGAGCTGGATCTGCCGCAGGAGCCGGTGCTCTTCCAGGCGGATCGTCGCCGCCTGGAGCAGATGCTGACCAACCTGCTTGCCAATGCTGGCACGTATACGCCTGAAGGCGGCAATATATCGATCAGCACCGGGTATGACCCGAATCGGGAGTGGGTGGAGGTCTGCGTTCGAGACAGCGGGCCCGGCATCTCTCTTGATGAGCAATCGCGCATTTTTGAAAAGTTTTTTCGAGGCGGGCATGCGCTGACCCGGCAGGACGGTGGTACCGGTCTTGGGCTGGCCATCGTCAAGTCGCTGGTGGATTTACACCGTGGTAAGGTAAGTGTGAGCAGTGAGCCGGGCCAGGGAGCCTGTTTTACCGTAACACTGCCTCGTATGCAGGGGGATGGAGATGCGGGTACTGCTCGCCGATGACGACCCGGATATCTCTGAAATTGTTGGCTTTGTCCTGAAACGCCAGGGGTTTCAGCTACTCACGGCGGCAAATGGGGTTGAGGCACTGGAGGTGGCTCGACGTGAACGACCCGATCTCATTGTGCTCGATGTCATGATGCCACGAATGGACGGCTACGAAGTGTGCCGCCGCATCCGCGCCTCCAACGATGTGCCAATTATTATGCTCACGGCGAAAGACGATGAGGCGTCGAAAGTCAGGGGGCTCGACATTGGCGCCGATGACTACCTGACGAAACCGTTTAGCCACAAAGAACTGCTGGCGCGCATCCGTGCGGTGATGCGCCGCACACTGTTCGATAAGGAGACGATGGCCCCACCGATTCTTGAGGCGGGCGCTATTAGGCTTGATAGCAGCCGTCATCTCGTACTGCTCTCAGGCAAGCAGGTAGACCTGACACCGACAGAATTCCAGATATTGCGGTGCCTCATGGCCAACTACGGGCGTGTCGCCACGCACGACATTATCCTGAACTACGCGTGGGGGAGCAACTTTGAAGGTGAGACAGAGATGTTGAAGGTGCATATCCGGCACCTCCGTGAAAAGCTCGAAGACGCCCCGAGCAGCCCTACCCGTATCAAAACGGTGCGTGGCGTGGGCTACCGCCTCTCGGACGACGACGAGTAGGGACGGTGGAACGACCCGCACCGGCGCTCGATGCCGAGCGCGCAACAGCGCGGTTCAGGATTGGTGTCTTCGTGGTGATCTGGCAGGACGGACAGGTGCTGCTGTCCAGACGACGTGACAGCGGCTGGTGGAATTTGCCGGGCGGTGGCATGGAGCTGGGAGAGACGGTCGAGGAGACAGGAATGCGCGAGACCTTCGAGGAGACAGGGCTGCGCGTGGCCGTTGATCGTCTCGCGGGTGTCTATTCCAAGCCACAGAAGCAGGAAGTGGTGTTCACCCTGATCTGCCACGTTGTGGGGGGCGAACTCCACGAGACGGAGGAGGCCACCGAACACGCTTTCTTCTCCCCGGATGCCCTCCCGCCCCGCACACTGCCCAAACACGCGGAGCGCATCGCCGATGCTCTTCGACAATCGGAGGGGGCGGTGCTCAAGGCGCAGCGCGAGCCGTCAGTGCATGCGGGATGAGACGCTGATACGCGTTTATGCTCCCGACTGATACAGGGGATGAGTACGGTTCGCGGAAAGTATAGACAGGTTGCCGCCGTTGCGATTCGTCACATAGACGCGGTGAGATTGCTCATCGACGGTTACCGAGGTGGGACCATCCAGACCGGGCACCAGGGCAACGATCGCGTTCGTCGTACCGTTCACTACCGCAATGGTCTGGCTCCCGAAGTTCGCCACGTAGATGCGATTCCTTGCGGCGTCGATGCTCATACCCCACGGATGACTCCCGGTGGCAACGGTCGAAACCACGCGGCTCGTCGTTCCATCGATGACTGAGACGCTGCCGCCGAGATCGTTACTTACGTAGACTCTGTTTGTGGTGGGGTTGACCGCCACTGCAGAGGGACATGTGCCGACCGGGATCCGTGCAACCGCCGCGCCACTTCCACCATCGAACACCGAGATATCGTTGCTGCCAAAGTTGGCGACGTACACGCGGTTGTTGACGGGATTGACCGCGATGTCGTGCGGCTGGGCGCCGGTGGAAAGCGTAGCAACGACCCTCAGGCTTACCCCATCAATGACGGTCACCGCATCATCATTGCTGGTCGCTACATATACCAGGTCGGTCGCAGGGTTCACAGCGATTCCCAGTGGTGTATTCCCAACATGCACGGTAGCGACGATCACATTTTCCTGGCCATCAATCACGGACACCGTGCTGTCTCCCGAGTTCGAAACGTATATCAGATCGCGCATCGCGTTCACTGCTATCCCCGCTGGTGCTCTGCCCACCGGAATGGTCGTCAGCACCGCACTGCCAGGTTGGTCCATCGCCGACATGTTGTCCACGACTCTCACCGTCTCGTTCACCACATCAACGACATAGATGCGGCCGGTTGTTGGGTTTACAGCGACACCAAGGGGGCCACCAGTGAATGGTAAAGAACCGAGGATGTGCGGGGCGTCCCAACTTGGTTGCACAAACGCCATGAGCGGCACGAGTTGCAGGAGATTGAGCAGTATGAGGAGCCCGACGCTTCGACGCCGCACCTGCCGGATTCGCGTGACGTAGAACCTCATGGGATGGACCTTCCTTGTTGATCGCGATTGTTCGCTGCCCTGCACTCCAGTCTGCGGTGGGCGATACTACGGGGCCACGAGTCACCCACGTCCCAACCCACGGTATTCCCGACACGTGCGTTTTGACGTGGGTAGGGCCATTTCGGAGCAGGCACACCGTCTGTCGTCGTGGTATTCTGCGCACAGAGCGCAGGTAGACCATCGCCTACACCATCCCGTTCCCGGTGTTTCACATGACATCGTCCGCGTGCCACGTTCCACCGCGAGGAGGCGCTTGCTATGGCTGAGACCGACTCGCCAACCTTCGGCACGTTGCTCAGGTCACACCGGCGCGACGCGGGTTATACCCAGGAAGCGCTGGCGGAGCGTGCGGGGCTCAGCGTCCGAGGTATTCAGGACCTGGAACGGGGTGTAACGCACCCTCTGAAAGACACGATCCGTCGCCTCGCTACCGCCCTGTCGTTGTCCGCGCCGGAACTCAGGGTATTCACGGAGACAGGAGAGCGCGTGCCCCGCCGTCCACACGGGGCATCGGCAGCACGAACACGCGCACCGCACAACCTACCGACCCCAATGACGTCATTTGTGGGCCACGAAGACGAGATCGCGGAGGTCGTTCGTCTGCTCAACACGAGCCGACTGCTCATGTTGATAGGCAGTGGTGGTTGTGGAAAAACGCGTGTAGCGCTGCAGGTAGCCTGGATGATCGTAAATAACGGGATCAGCGGTGCAAGGGGGGCCGCGAATTCCCCGGGCGAAGGCGGCGACACACCGTTCAAGGACGGCGTCTGGCACGTTGACATCGCCCCCCTGGCCGACCCTGCGCTCGTGCCCCAAACCCTGGCGTCGGTGCTATCCATTCGAGAGAGCCAGGATCGCACGCTCACCATGGAGATGCTTACGGCATTGCACCAAAAGCACATGTTGCTGGTGTTGGACAACTGCGAACACCTGGTGGATGCATGTGCGCTGCTCATCGCCACGCTGTTACCCTGCTGCCCTCACGTACATGTTCTCGGGACCAGCTGGCAGGTGCTGGGCGTGACCGGCGAGCGCGTGTGGCGGGTGCGTCCATTGAGCGTGCCTCCCGAGCCTCCGACCACGCTTCGTCGCGCGGCACCCCTGAACAGCGACGACGCGCTCCTCCTGTCGAGCTACGAGGCTGTCCGGCTCTTTCTGGATCGGGCTACCGCCATCCAGCCGACCTTTGCCTTTACCCCAGGGCAGATGCACGCGGTGGCACACGTGTGCCGCCGGCTTGATGGCATCCCACTGGCTATCGAACTGGCCGCGGCACGGGTGGACATGCTGAGGGTCGAGCAGATTGCCGCGCGACTGGACGACCGCTTCCGCCTACTGACCCGTGGCGGCCGGAGCGCGGGTACGAGACACCGCACCCTACGTGCGACGCTCGATTGGAGTTTCGACTTGCTCGGGCCACGGGAACGGGCGGTTTTCTGTCGTCTGGCGGTGTTCGCGGGTGGCTGGACATTAGAGGCTGCTACGGCCATCTGTGCCGATAGTGAGATTACGGGAGATGAGATCGAGGATGTCAACTCAAACCTGGTCGATGCATCTCTGGTGGTGGTTGAGCAGCAGGATGGGTCGACGCGCTACGGGCTGCTGGAGACAATGCGGCAGTATGGCTGGGCCCGTTTGCTGGCCGATGGAGGGGCACGAGCCGTCGGAGCACGCCACGCGGTTTACTATCTCGCTCTGGCCGAGGACATCGAGTCCCAACTCCTCATGCCAGGGGAGGCAACCGGATTCGCACAACTTGTTAGGGATCAGGACAACCTGCGCACTGCACTGCACTGGTACGCCATGGCGGGGGCCGTCGACGAAGTCCTCAGGTTGGCCAGTGCGCTCCAGTATTACTGGGTCAATCGAGGCTTTGCAACCGAAGGACAGCGCTGGCTAGACCATGGGATCGGGCTACGCGACACGGTCAGCCCCAGAACTCGTGGGCGGGCGCTACGTGCCGCAGGATTTGTGTCGTACGCTCGCGGTGAATATTCCCAGGCCGATGCGCTGCTCCAGAGCGGACTGATCATGGCTCGGCAACAAGACGATCGGCGGGAAGAAGCGTGGGCCCTTGCTCAACTCGGTCGCCTCGCACGGGATCAAGGCTTATATTCTGAGGCGCTCGCTTCTTTTGAGGAGGCGCTGACCCTCAGTCGTTCGGTTGGTGACCAGTCACTTGCCGTCTATTTGCTGCTACAACTGGGGATCATGGCGCGTGAGCAGAATGACCTTGCTCGGGCGCAAATGCTTTTAAAGGATGTCCTGGTCAACGGGCGGGATGCCGACAATCTGATCGTAGCCGCCGCCCTGGTGAATCTGGCAATTGTAGCTCAGGATCGCCGGGACGCAGCCAGTGCAAATGTTTACCTGCGAGAGGGCCTCGGCATCACGTACCGGATGGGCAACGCGTACACCCTGGCTTTCGGGCTTGAGACGGCGGCGGGTCTGGCAGCTCTTGCATGTCAACCGCAGCGGGCGCTGCACCTGGCAAGCGCGGCAGCGGCATTGCGTGACCGAATTGGCATGCCAACGCCACCCATGTGGCGTCTGCGGATCGAAAGCATGTTGGAGCGAACACGCGGCGCGCTCGACGCCGCAACAGCAGCAGCGGCCTGGGATGAAGGGCAGATGTTGACATTAGAGCGAGCCGTCGCCGAGGCTATGGACGAGTAGACGTGCTCCATGGATTGAGTGCGGGCACAACGTGGCCAATTCATGTATGAAAGGCACGTATCCGGCGCGTCACTGATCTGAAAATAGTCCATCGCCGATTGGTTGGTAGAGCCTCCGACTGCCCTGTAAAAGAGGATCACCGTCTGGTTGATAATGCGCCACCTCGGTGGTCAGGCGCGGCCAGCGACTAAAGTCGCTCCTGACAGTGCAAAGTCCGCCTTCGCGGACTCCCCGCGTGGCTCCACGGGGATGGCATGCTTTTCATCCTCGGTGGTGCCCCGTAGGGGCGTGGATACTGCGGCCAGATGGCACAGTACGGGCGACTGCCTGCCCAGAGGGCACCCGGATGGTAGCCGTGGCGCTTTTCATCCCACAGGGGTCCCCAGCGGGGGCTTCGACGCTGCTGTGAAACCAGGGATTTCCTTCGGCGCGTAGCCTACGACGCTGGAGCGTCGCGGACGGCCACAACGTCGTTGCGCCAGCGCTTGCGGAACGAGGGACGGCCCGTCGCCTCAGGTGACTGACAGGTCAGGCCGCCATCCACCACGAGCGTGGTGCCGGTGATAAAGGAGGCTTCGTCGGACGCGAGAAACAGGGCGGCGTTCGCGATATCATCGGGCCTGCCCCATCTGCCGACGAGGTAGGGATCGAGCGCTCCGCGTGCTTCATCGGGATCGGACGTAAGCCACCGCGAAGCTCCTTCGTTCTCAACGAGACCTGGAGCGATAGAGACCACGCGGATGCCGTCCAGCCCGTAGTCGATGGCGATGTTCTTCGTCAGGATCTCCATGCCGCCCTTCGCCGCGCTATACGCTGAGAAGCCGGGGTTGGAGATGATGCCGTTGACTGAGGAGATATTGATGATCACGCCTCCGCCGCGGGTGATCATATGTGGGATGGCAAACTTCGCACCGAGATAGACCGATTTCAGGGTGACATCAAGCGTGCGATCCCAATCCTCTTCGGGCAGCTCAGTGACTTTCTTGGATCGCGAGTAGGCGGCGTTATTGACGAGGATGTCGATGCCACCGTAGATACGGGCTGCTTCCTTGACAAAGCGCTCGACATCGGCTGCGACGCCAACATCACCCTGGACGAACGTGGCATCGCCGCCAGCGTCGCGGATCATCCGTGCGGTCTCTTCACCCAGTTCCACCCGCCGGTCAGTCACGCAAACCACCTGTGCGCCTTCCGCGCCAAAACGGAGCGATGTAGCACGGCCAATCCCCGAGGCTGCTCCGGTGACAATGGCTATTTTTTTGGCGAGGCGCATGGTGTCGTATGGTCACTCCTGTAGTCTGCATCGTGCCGTGTGGATTATACGTGCCTCAGACACGGCGTCGCTAGCCAGGTTCGGGTTGGCACGGCAACATCGCTGGTTCCGTGGTCATCCCTCTGGGGAGCACGACGACTACCGATGTTATGACACCCTGAAGGCACTGAACTCGGGCTATACTGGATAATTGTGCTCAGCAATTATGCACATGTAACGATCCCAGGAGTGCCTTTCACGCACAAGACGAGCACTCCGATTCTGCCCCATGAAAGGAACGTTTGTGCCGACGCTCCCCAACAAAACACTTGAGACTTTTCCGAATCCGCACATCGATGCCACGTACGAGATTCAGCACACGTGTCCTGAGTATACGGCCGTGTGCCCGGTAACAGGTCAGCCGGACTTTGGCGAAATTCGCATCCGCTATGTACCCGGACCGCGCTGCGTGGAACTTAAGTCATTGAAGCTGTACCTGTGGTCATTCCGTGATGAGGGCCATTTTTTCGAGGATGTGACCAATCTAATTCTTAAAGACCTGGTGGCAGCGGTCGAACCGGTGCGTGCCGAAGTCGTCGGCACGTTCAATGTGCGCGGCGGAATCACAACGGTGGTCACCGCGCGCACGGGTGACTGGCCGTAGGTCCGCGTTCGTCATTGATGTTCCGGGCACGCCATGGGCGGGGCCTCACCCCCAACCCCCTCTCCGCGCGACGCGGAGAGGGGGCTTGTTCAGGGCACTTCTAACGACCGAGCTTCACCACCGTCCGCCGATCACTCGCTTCGTAGAGGGCAAGGATCACGTCGATGGCGGTACGTGCCGATTCACCGGTGATGGCCGGGTCGCGATCCATCTGGATCGCTTCAATCAGATCGCGGACGTGTTCAGCATGGCCGGTGGCAGGGGCCATCTGGCCGTGGGGCGCGACGTCGGCATCACCATCGAGTCGCAGTTCTTCACCCCGGCGCTCAATCAGCGTCTGCTCTTTGCCTGCGAGGACAATATTGCCTTCGGTGCTGTGGATGCCAATACGGGAGCCAAGCCCCTTCTGTGAGAGCGACGTGGCGTAGACAACCGAACCGAGTGCGCCATTTGCAAATCGGAGCGAGCCAACAATGGTGTCCTCCGCTTCGATGTCGCGGGCAAGGTGATCCCAGAAGCCCGCCACCTCAACCACCGGTTGGCCGACAAGCCAGAGAAACAGGTCCATACTATGGACTCCCTGATTCATCAGGCAGCCACGGTCGAGAGCGATGGTGCCGCGCCAGTCTGCCGTGCGGTAGTAGTCGGGGGCACGATAGTCCTTGCCAGAGAGGTCGGCGAGCAGGAGTTGGCCAAATTCACCCGCCTGGACCATCTCCCGGACTTTCCGATTGAGGGGGTTGGTACGGCTCTGAAAGACACACCCGAGCTTGACACCTGCTTCGCGTACAGCGGCAATCGCCGCGTCCATCTTTTCGCGGGTAATGTCTAGCGGCTTTTCACACAGGATGTGTTTCCCGGCTCGTGCGGCAGCGATGACACAGTCCGCGTGCATCCCACTGGGAGTGCAGACGCTCACGATGTCGATGTCGTCGCGGGCAAGCAAGGCATCGAGGGAACTGGTCGTGAAGGTCGCACCGTACGCTTCGGCGAACGCCGTCGCCTTTTCCTGGTCGGTATCACAAACACCGACGATTGTGGCGCCGCCCGGGTTCGCCTGCACAGCTTTTGCGTGCGTGGGTGCGATGACTCCAGCACCGATCATCCCCCAGCCTAGCGGTCTTGCCATTCCGACTCTCCTTCTCGATGTACGCTTCACCGTCTGCGGAGACATCCAGAGCAGACGGAGCCATTCTACAGAGTTCTCTACCAAAATGTGGGTAGGACGCCGGTGCGCCCGCGCTGCTCTGAAAATAGTCGATTGCCGATTGGTTGATTGTAGGGGCGTATTGCCCCGCTCGCTTCGCTCGTTACCGCCCCTACGCGTCGGCGCGCCCTGATTTTCATCCCTCGGAGGTGCCCCCGCAGGGCATTGGCGCTGCCCTGAACATGGATTCTCGCCGACCGGTGGATCGCAGTGGATACTGCAGAGCGTGGCTGGCCAATGTCTTGTGAGTTGTCAGGGTGCGGGGAGGCACAGCACAATGGTGTCAGCACACCGCGCTGCCGCAACGGGCTATCGCAACCGCACGAAGGAGTGGACTGTTTATGGTCGAACTGGCCGTGTCAACGTTTGGCTTGCATGCCAACCTTGGTCCGATCCGTCTGTCTCGTCGGGACGATGCAGGGAACCGCGTCCCCTTTGTCTGGGAACAACCACAAACGTTGTCACTCCTGGAATTTCCGCGGCAGGTGCGGGAACGCCTGGACATACGTCAGGTGGAGATCTGCCAGTTTCATATACCAAGTCTTGAGCGCAGCTATCTCGATCAGTTGAAGCAGGCACTGTCCGATGCGGGGGTGACGGTGGCGAACATTCCGATCGATGTTGGCAACATCTCGGCGGCGCGTGAGGACTTTCGCGAGTCGGACCTGCAAGAGATTGAACGCTGGATCGATGTGGCGGCATACCTGGGTTCACCCATGGTTCGCGTCAACGCGAGTGCCCCGATGTCCCAGGAAGCGCTCGGGCCGATTGAGGTGACGATCGCATCGTATCGTCGTCTTGCCGCCTACGCGGCCACACAAGGTGTCACGATGCTCATCGAGAACCACGGCGGCATCACCGCAGATCCTGAGACAATCGTACAGATCGTTCGAAGTGTTGGCCCGGACGTACTGAAGACATGCGTCGATGTCGGCAACTTCGAGCCCGTCATGTCGGCACAGATGCGTGGCCTTGCTCCTGGCAGCTACGATCCATCGCCGCTCTATACGGGGCTGGCAATGATCGCGCCATACGCCGGGATGCTGCATGCCAAAACGATGTCATTTGACGAGCACGGACAGCACGTGGGGTGGGACGTGGTCAAGGCTCTGCGAATCGTGCTGGACGCGGGGTACCACGGCGTCGTGTCCCTGGAATACGGGGGGGGCCAGGATGAGTGGAACAATACCCTTCGTACGAAACAACTGGTCAAAGAGGCGATTCACGGAGATGGAGCACAGGCATAACGATGCAGAACATGGACGATATCTCGACCCGTATCCTGTTGCTGGGCGAATCGGCTGGCAGCGCCCGGTATCTCACAGGCACGTTTACGCACGGTGGCTTTCCGTTTCGCCATGTTGAGTCAAGTCAGACGCTTGACCGCCTGGATGAGCCGTTCGATGTGGTGATGCTCAGCGACTACCCGGCGCACCGTCTGAGCGATGTCGCACAGCAGGAGATCGTGCGGCGTGTCGAGGATGGCGCTGGACTGCTGATGGTCGGTGGCTGGACGTCATTCACAGGCAAGGGCGGCAACTATGGCGAGTCGCGATTGGCCCCACTGCTGCCCGTGGTCTGCGGTACCGGTGATGACCGGCGGAACGTCCACAGTGGGATGTGGTTTGAGGCGGTCGAGCGGGATCATCCCATCCTACATGGGCTCGACATCGACAATCCGCCGGTTCTCTGCGGCTACAATGCCGTCACCGTGTCTCCTGACGCGACCTTGGTGGCGCAGGGACGCATGGTGGCATGCTGTGGAGGCGTAGCCACGCTGGGTGATGCGGTGCCGTTGCTGGCCACCCGCACTGTGGGGAAGGGGCGGTCCGTCGCGTACACGAGTGACCTGGTTCCTCACTGGTGCGGTGGCATTGTTGATTGGGGCATGCAGCGCGTGGCGTTGCCGTCGGGCTCGGAGGTCAGCAACTGCTACGTTGCGTTCCTGACGAACATGCTGCGGTGGGCGGCCGGTCAGGGGTGACGCCTGCTCATGCCAGAAGATGGCTAGCTGTGCTGAACATAGAGATCGCGGGTTGGTTGTATAAGCCTCCGACTGATCTAAAAATGAACGTCGGCGACGGGTTGCTACTGCCCTGCTTCGGCGGTCAGGCTCGGCCAGCGACTGAAGTCGCGACTGACGTGGCAAAGTCCGCCTTCGCGGACTGGGGTCGAAGCTCCAATGAGACCACTGGTATTCGTATGCAGGCGGGCAACGAGGAAAGAGACCTTTCTGGCTCCGCCTTTCCTGCACATAGGCGAGTTGATGTCCGTATCCGAACGGAAACCCCCGCTGACTACGAGGCTATTGGTCACGTGACTCGCCAGGCATTCGGACAACATGGCGACGCAGTCGCGGAACTTGTGGAACTGATACGAGGTTCTGCAAACTATATTCCAGCGCTTGCTCTAGTCGCTGACTATCTTGGTCAGATCGTCGGACACATCGTGCTCAGTTACCTCACTGTAGAAGACGCAGGCAACGTACACCAGGTGGTGACGCTTTCGCCACTATCCGTCGTGCCGTCCATGCAACGCAAGGGGGTAGGTTCAGCGTTAGTCACCTCAGCTATTGACCGGGCTGATCGACGTGGAGAGTCGCTCATCGTCCTGGAGGGACATCCGGGCTACTATCCTCGCTTTGGATTCAGACCCGCGAAAACTCTCGGTGTTCAGATTGACTTGCCTTCCTGGGCTCCCGAAGAAGCTGCTATGGTGTATCCCTTACGTCACTATAGACCGGACATTAAAGGAAGGGTCGTGTACCCTGCTGCATTCTCCCGAGTTAGCGAAGCAGCCCGTGCCACGGCAACATAGGACAACTTTACAGGTTACCCTGGAGGACGGCCCCATGATGCACAACCGTAGACTCGGACGGACAGAGGTCGAAGTATCGCCAATCGCCTTTGGCGGCGCACCCATTGGACTCGCCAACTATCTCGGTCGGTGGGATCCGGACGATGCCACTGACGAGCTACTTGCCATCAAGGCAGTGACCACCGCGCTCGGCCACGGCATCAACTACCTTGACACCGCGCTGAGCTATGGGCAGGGACGGAGCGAGCAGATGATGGGTGCCGCCATCCGGCAGAGCGGGAGATCGGCGTTTGTTGCCACAAAAACGCCAAAACGGACCTATGACGGGGTGATAGCGACCGCCGAGACCAGCCTGAAGAACCTGGGAGTTGCTACCATCGACCTGCTCCAGTTCCATGGCGGGAAATGGAGTGAGGAGGAAACCATGACCGTCCTTACCGGTGGTGGCATTGAAGCCATGAACGAGCTGCGGCGGGCGGGCAAGATCCGCTTCACCGGTTTTACCGCCGAGATCGGCTCACCGGGCACCTACCAGCTTCTACGGTCGGGCCACTTCGACGTTATGCAAATTGCGTATAACGTGCTGTATCAGGATGCCTGCAACCTGATGGTTTCCGCTGGACCGATCATGGAGGCGCACGAGCGGGGGATGGGCGTGGTAACGATGCGGTCGCTGACCAGCGGCGTGGTACAGCGACTGTTCCAGGCGGGACTTCCGATGGTGGAGCCGAATTTTGATCTGCACGCCTTTTGCTTGAACTTTGTACTTTCCAACCCGTACGTCCACAGTGCCGTGGTGGGGATGCGTACGGCGGACGAGGTGGTGAAGAACGTGGCTATTGCCGAGAACGACGCCATGCGTCTGGACCTCACGGAGATCCACCGCCGTTACGTTTGAGGACCTATGAGCAGTATACGTACATCGGGGATTCAGCTTCGCGTTCGCGAAGGTAGACGCGTGGGGGGTGCCGACTGCCCTGAAAATAGTCTATCGCCGGTTGGTAGATTGTAGGGGCGTATTGCCCCGCTCGCTTCGCTCGTTACCGCCCCTACGCGTCGGCGCGCCCTGATTTTCATCCCTCGTGGGTGCCCGCACGGGGCATGGACGCTGCCCTGAAAACGGGGGTCACCGTCTGGTTGATTGGAAGGTGCGGACTGTTCGCCCAAAGGGCACCCAGCACCAAAGCTACGCCGACAGCGTGCCCAGAGGGTACCCGTGCATTCACCGGGTGACAGAATCATCGGGGTTGGAGGCACCGTCGCCGGACAAAGAGGAAGGCCCTGGTCGTTTTCATCCCTCGGGGGTGCCCCCGCAGGGCGTCGACGCTGCTCTGAAAATAGCACGCACCGGTTGGTTGATGATGCCACGTTTCGGTGGTCGGGCGCGGCCAGCGACTGAAGTCGCGCCTGACATGGCAAAGTCCGCCTTCGCGGACTCCCCGCGTGGTTCCACGGGAATGGCATGCTTTTCATTCTCGGTCGTGGCCCGCAGGGCCGTGGCTACCGCGGTCGGAGTGTTCGTAGGGAGCTGCGAGTCGAGGTGATAGGGAAGGATGGCGGCGAGTACGCTGCATTTGTATCAGTCTTCGCGCAGGCCCTGTGCCCAACCCTGACGCACCATGCGACCGCGAAGGTCGAGCATCGCCGTGTACGTGGGAAAACAGTAGACGGGCAATCCGGCGGGGGCCTCGTGGCGCATCGCTTCGATTGCCTCCCCCATATTCGGCACGATCAGCAGGCGCGAGGTATCGATGCCCGCGTACTTCAGTCGCACTGCCATATCACGTGCCCGGCTACCACCCACGAGCGTCCATGGTAGCTCGGACTGCCGTTCGGCCAGGTACTCGATGTCGACATCCCACAGCCAGGAGACATCGAGCCCATCAGCGATCTGGTCGTTGATAAAGATGGCCAGCGGTTTGGGACCCGGGCTGGCCAGCAGCGTACGCAGGCTTTCGTTGAAGCCGGTCGGGTTTTTGACGAGCCAGAGCACGAACTCTCGATCGGCCGCCTGGACACGCTCCAGCCGACCAAATGCCGCGCGAAAACTTTCCAGTCCGGTGACAACGTCGGATAGTGGCGTATCGAATCGCAAGGCGGCCGCAGCCGCAGCCAGAGCATTGTAGACATTGTAGAGGCCGGGCAGGTGCAGCTCGAATTGGCGCTGATCACCGAGAACGTCGACGTCGCACGTTGTGCCTGCCATTCCATGGTCGTGGATCGCTACCGCGCGGATCGTTGGCCGGGGACGCTTCCATCCACAAGACGGGCACGCATAGATGCCCAGGTGGCCATAGAAGACGCGTTCATAGACCAGGGAACTTCCACACCGGCAGATGGCGGAGTCAGCGGTATGCTCGACACGGCCAATGCCAGCACGCATATCGTCAACGCCGAAAAAGTCAACGGTGCCTGGTGCGCATTCGGCTAATCTCGCCACCAGTGGATCGTCGACGTTCAAGATGAGGTGGGTGCTGCCAGGCAAGGTGCGAATAGCCGCATCCCATGCGAGGGCGAGGGTATTGAGCTCGCCGTAGCGATCAAGCTGGTCGCGGAACAAATTCATAAGGAGGAGCACCCGCGGTTTCATCTCGCGTAACGCGAGGGGCAACGTGGCTTCGTCAATCTCAAAGAGACCGACGGAACTCCGCAGCGTGCCGTACGGACTGGCATCATCGACAAGGGCGGCAGTCAGGCCGCTGAGCAGGTTAGCGCCCGCACGATTATGGACGGGGAACCGGCCGGTGCGCCGCAGGATGCTCGACAGCATTCGGCTTGTGGTCGTCTTACCGTTGGTAGCGGAGACGATCAGCATGCCATCGTTTAGCTGTGCAGACAGGCGCGCGAGTACGTCAGGATGGAGGCGACGTGCGACGACGCCAGGAAGGGTACTGCCGCTGCCCCGGTGGAGCAGCCTACTCGCGCCACCCGCGAGCTTCGCTGCGTCGACAGCGAGAGAAAGAGGAACCCGCATGGACGACCGTCTACCCAAGACGGACGGTGCCCTTACCCTTGCACTTGGGGCAGACGCCCTGGACGACATGCCAGCCGTTCGCCTCTGAAGGATCAGGCCAGCGCTCGTTGACCTGGCCACTGCCATCGCAGCGGGTGCACTTAATGCCACGCGCGCCAAAGACGTTCGGAAAGAGGCGCGCACCGAAAAAGACCACAATGATAATAGCGGCGATGGTCAGCAGGGTCATCATCAGCATTCACCTCATATTTCTCGAATCTTGAAACCTGGCTTGAGGATCCTCACGTACACAGGTACTCGCCCGAATCATCATGGCGCTCGCTGATGTGTTGGCGCGGGTGCAAACGGTATATGCCGAATTATACATCACACGTCCGCTTCCCACCCATGTCACGTGCTGATGCCACCAGTGCAGTCAGTGATGGATGATGACGCATGAGCGTCCTGCCTGACAGCAAAGCACACAGCCCATGAAACAGCAAAGGCCCTCTCCAGGTGGAGAGGGCCTTCGTGCGTTGCTCCAGAGGAGCAGACGTGGCGGACGGTTAGTCCTTGGGCATCGAGTCCTTGAACTGATTGTAGACACCCAGTGTGACCTCGTCCATCTTCTTGGTCACGGTCGGGAAGATCTTGTCCGCAGTCATGTTGGCGTCGGACCACAACGGAGCCATCTCATTCGTGTAGACGTCATCGATCTTCGGGTGCTGCACGAACAGGTGGTCCGGAGACTCCTGCGAGCGCTTCTTGTCGATCGCGCCGCTCGTGACTTTGCGGAGATCGTCCACCGACTGGCCGGTGCGATCGGAGACCTTCTTGAGCCAGGCCTCGGTCGACTCCCGCGGGGTCGGCGGCGTGCCACTGAGCAGGGAGTAGTCGGTGGCAGGCTTCACGTCGGTCAGGACGCGCATAACCTTCCAGGCGTTCTCCTTGTTCGTCGACCACTTGCCCATGATCCAGAAGTCGTCGAAGTTGATGGTCTTGTTGGCCTTGACGCCTGGAACTGCGGCGAAGCCGTACTTGAAGTCCTTGATGGTCGAGGTGGACCAGTACTGCCAGCCACCATCGGCCACCATGGCAATCTTGCCCGTCAGGAAGGGGTTGGCGACCTGGTTCAGTCCCTGGTCGGTTGCCGGATCGGGGTGAATCTTGTGCTTGTAGATCATATCGTGGCGGAGCTGGTGTCCGGCGATATTTCCGGGGGTGGAGAAGTTGGTCTTCTGCGCGATGTAGTTTTCGTAGTGCTCTTTCGTAAAGGCATCCTCACCGTACAGGTACGCGGTGCTGGTCATGCGATCCCAGAGTGCCCAGCTAAAGCCGTACTGGCCGTCCGGCTTACCGTAGTTCTTGGTCATCTTCGTGCCGTACTCAATAACCTTGTCCATGTTCCAGGACGTGTCTTCCCAGTCGACCGGGGGGGGCTTGAGTCCGGCCTCGTCGAGCATGTTCTTGTTGTACACCAGATTTGAACCGTAGCAGGTGAGCTGCGGCAAGCCGTAGTGCTTACCCTTGGCCTTGTAGATGTCCGCGAGGCCCGGCAGGAAGTAGTTATCGACATCCCACTTGTCGGTGGTGATGTACTGGTCAAGCGGCTCTGAGAGGCCACGGACGTAGTAGTCGAAGTAGTTGCCACCGAAGCCCCAGATCTCCAGGGACTCTTTGGCAGCCGCCATCGTGTTGATCTTCGGGATGTATTCCTTGCCCGGGACGACGATGCGGTTGATTTTCAGTTCAGGATACTTCGCCTTGATGGCAGGCTCGAAGACCTTTTCCTGGCCGTCGTTCTCTTCCGGGGTCGTCCGGACGAGCCAGTTTACGGCGTTACTCGCCTTCTGCTGTGCTCCGGCGGGAGCAGCGGCGCCAGTCGCCGGTGCCGTCGTGGGTTTCGCGGCGGCAGCGCCACCTGCGGGAGCAGCGGCGCCAGCCGCTGTTGTCGGAGCGGCTGCGGGGGTCGCAGCGCCACCGCCGCAGGCGGCGAGCAGCAGGCCCATCGCGCCGACTGCGCCGACGGACGCCGTGCCAATGAATTTTCGTCGGGAGACGAAGTTTGTCGCCATGTGAGTATCTTTACTCCTCTAACATCAGCCCGAGCGTCTGCGCTCGGGTCAATTTACTACTCGACGCTACCATCGAGCCATCATGAACAGCACGTTTGCCAGGTTCTTTCCTAGCCCAACTCACCTCCTTGCCGACAGGTGCCGACCTCGACGGCGCACCGCGTTCCCACGATCCACCTCCGGTCGGCATGCCCAACGGGCGCCAGCCGGACGTTCATAACGTTGCCCCACACAGTGGGACAACAGTAGTTAATCATCGTTAGCCCTTCACTCCGCTGACCACGATGCCCTGAATGAAGTGGCGTTGCGCCAGAAAGAACAGCGCGAGCACCGGTATCAGGTTGACAAGCGCAGCCGCCATTAGGAGGTTGTACGGAGTGCCGCCAAAGCTGGCCTGGAAGAAAGACAGCGCGACTGCGGCGGTTCGCTTGTCGGGCGAGTTCAGGTAGATCAGCGGGCGCAGGAAGTCGTTCCAGTGGAATGTGAAGGCGCCGATCGCCACCACCGCAAGCGCAGGCAGAATCTGCGGCAGCAAGATGCTGAAGAAGATGCGGATGGGGCCTGCTCCGTCGATCTTGCCTGCTTCATCCATCTCCGTCGGGATCGTCATAAAGAACTGGCGCAGCAGGAAGATGTTGAACGCGCTTCCGAACCACTGCGGAATGAGGAGCGGCCACAACGTATCCACGAGACCAAGCCTCGCGAACGCAAGGTACTCAGGCACCAGCCGGGAGACGTAAGGGATCATCAGCGTGGCCAGCACAAGGATGAAGAGTTGATTCTTGAAGGGTGCGCGAAACCGGGCGAAGCCATACGCTACGATGGCGCCAGAGATTACATCGGCGACCATCGCGTTGACGGTCACGATCATGGTGTTGCCATACACGACCTGCCAGTGCATGAAGTTCAGCGCCTTTGGAAAGTTCTCCCACCGCGCAATGAACTGCACGCCCGGGATCCACTTGATGGGCAACAGAAACACCTGGCCGGTCTGCTTCAATGAGGTTGTGATCATAAATGCGACGGGGAAGAGCAGCATAATCGCGCCGATTGCAATGATCGTCGTAATCGTGCCTCGCCAGATGTTGTCACGGACACTTCGGCGGGCAAAGTAGGCGCCAACGCCGGGCCGAGCGGTGGACTGCGTGGTGGTCAGTTGCATGACTCGTGATCCTCTCCCTTGAACACTACTACGCCTTCTGCTCGCCTGGAGCTTCGTAGAAGACCCAGAACTGTGCCGACTTGAACGCAAGCAACGTGAACGCAAGCATAATCACGAACAGCACCCAGCAGAGGGCATCCGCATAGCCCATGTTGCTGATGTACGTGAAGGCATTGTTGTAGATATTCAGGGCGTAGAAGAAGGTAGCGTAGTGCGGGCCACCGTTGGTGATCTGGTAGGCATTCGTGAAGACCTGAAACGACCCGATGATGTTCATAATGAGGTTGAAGAAGATGACCGGCGTGATCGACGGGATCGTGACGTGCCACATCTTCTGAATATTGTTGGCGCCGTCGAGCTCTGCCGCCTCGTAGAGCGCGGAAGGCACGCCCTGGATGGCCCCAAGGTAGATCAGCATGGGGCCGCCAAAGCCCCAGAGGCTCATAATAATGAACGAAGGCATCGCCCAGTGTTCGTCAACGAGCCACTTGGGACCGACGAGACCTGTCAGGCTATAGAGCGTTCCGTTCAGGAGGCCGAAACTGGGCTGGAAAATAAAGGCCCACATCAGGGCGACAGCGACGCCGGAGGTAATGGCGGGCAAGTAGTAGATCGTGCGCCAGACCGAGACCCAGGGGATCTTCTGGTTGAGCAGCAACGCCACGATGGTCGCGAATACAACATTCAGGGGCACAGAGACGGCGGTGTAATACGTCGTCACCTTCACCGACTGCCAGAACAGGGAGTCGTGAATCATGATCTGGTAATTCGCCAGCCCGACCCAGGTGGGGGGCCAGTTCACGGGGTCATTGTGGGTGAAACTCAGAATGGCCGACGCGGTAATTGGGCCCGCGTTAAAGAGCAGAAACCCGATAATCCACGGCGATATGAGGGCGTAGAACCACATCGCCTCGATGCGGGCTCGCTTACCGGCATGGCGCGAATGTGCCGTACGTGTAGTAGCCGCGGTAATTGCCACGATGCCCCCCCCTTGGTTATGCCCTAGTAGCCAACAAGGTCTACAGCCATGGAGATACGAAACCTGAACCGAGGTGCGGAAAGGAGCACTTGGGATGTGCGTGAAGGATTAAGCGCAGTGTACGCTTGCGGCGCGCTCCTGTCAAGGAATTCTCCCCTTAGAAATAACTAAAGCCCTCCTCGCACCGATCCACACACCAGATCGTGCTCTCTTATTTACGTTCCTGATACGGTGGATCCATTGCCTGGACAACCCGAGTTATATGCTCTGCAATGTATCGTAAAGATTTTGACAACAGAATCTGCGTAAACGACCCGAAAGTACTACTCGGATGCTCCGTACGCGCGATCGAGGAGATCGATGACGTGCTCCACGCGCACGGCGACACCGCGCTGCCGCATGCCCGCACGGAGTTGCATGATGCAGCCGGGGTTGGCCGAGGCAATCACGTCCGGCGCCGTCGCGAGCGCGTGGTCGAGTTTACGATCCAATAAACGCTGAGCCATGTCCGGGTTTGTCACGTTGTAGATACCGGCACTACCGCAGCAGAGACTGCTTTCCTCCATCTCCACCAGGTGGAGGCCGGGGATCATGCGGAGCAGCGCGCGTGGCTCACGCGAGATCCGCTGTGCGTGAACGAGGTGGCAGGGCTCCTGGTAGGTGACGCGAAGGGGCAGATGACCGGTGGGAGGCGTGAGCTTGATGCTCGCCAGAAACTCCGTCACATCTTTGACGCGTGCGGAAAACGCGCGGGCTCGCGCATGCCACGCTGGCTCGTCGTGCAGCAGGTGGCCGAACTCTTTCATATTGGCGCCGCAGCCAGCGGCGTTGACGATAATTGCTTCCACATCAAGCCGTTCAAACGCCCTGATGTTCCGCTTTGCCATCTCTCGCCCGTGATATGGGTCACCCGCGTGTACCGCGAGCGCGCCGCAACAGGTCTGTTCCGCACAGGCGATGACCTCGCAGCCATTGGCTGCCAGTACGCGGGCGGTGGCGCGGTCGGTGTTGGCAAAGGCGGTGCTCATCACGCAGCCCGTGAAGAGCGCCACGCGGTGCCGCACTGCTCCATCGGGAGGCAGCCAGCGTTGATTGTTCGGAACCACAAAGTGTCTGTCTACGGCTGGTAGAAGCTGCTCCTGCTCGTTGAGGCGCAGGAGCTTCAGCAGCCCAGAGCGTCTTGCCACGGACTGCGCTCCTGTTCGCTGGTAGACCATGATCAGCGCGGAGAAGAGGCGAAAGAGGCGCATGTTGCCGAAGAGGTGGCCAAAGATGGCGTTTCGGAAGATCCGCTGAGGAAGGCGACGTGGGATATGCTGCTCGATCTGCGCGCGCGCCGGTTCGACAAGCTGGCCGTAGAGGACACCGGAGGGACAGACGGCCTCGCATGCACGGCAGTTCAAGCACTCGTACATCTGCCACGTGAACACGTCGTTGTCAAGCGAAAGGCGTCCATCGGCCACGGCCTGGATCAAATGGATGCGTCCGCGAGGGGACGACGCTTCGTTGTACGTGAGGCGGTAGGTTGGGCACGTCGGCAGGCAGAGCCCACAATGCACACAGGCGGAGATCACAGCGTCGGGTGGTTGATCCCGCCCGATGAAGCCGGATGTACCCGCGTGTCGTGATTCGGTGGTCAATGCTCGTACCTTCCCGGTGACTGTATAGTCAGCTACTGACGAGAAAACGGCCCGGATTCAGGATGTCATGCGGGTCAAATTCGTGCTTGATGCGGCGCATGATGGAAATTCCCGACGGCGGTGCTCCCCACACGGCTATGCCAGCCTTGATCTCTGGTGGGCAGTTCACCACCAGCGTCCGGGGCCAGCGACTGAGGCACGCCTGCTGAAATGTGCGGAGAGACTCCGGCCATGCATCAGTCGAAGGATGCACCCGAAGTGTCACCAGTCCGGTCGCCATGTGGGCCACCCACAATAGGGACAGGCCACCAATGGAGGCCAGCCGCGCGAGTTCGCTCAGCGTCTCTTCCACACGTGAAGGTAACACGGAGACGCTGATCACTGCTTCGCGCGCGTCGCCCAGTGCTCCGTGCCCGGAGGCCACGATATCGTCCCACAGCGCGGTATGCTCGTCGCCTTCGAGGATGGACGGTGACGGCAACCCCGACCGCGTCGCGAGTGCTTGCACGTCACGCACCTGGCGGGCAACGACAGGCGATCTTCCCTCGCAGCGGATCGCGAGCCGGAGACGATCATCGCCATGGTGGCCCTTGCATTGCACCGTGATGCTTGCGATTCCAAGCGGAGAAAGGATCAGTCGGCGCGATAGGTCGCTCGCCTGAGCAAGCGCACAATTTTCAAAGAGCACGGTCTGTTCCATGGCGGGAAGGGGCAGCAGCTTGAAGTTGGTGGTGACCACGATGCCAAGCGTGCCCAGCGCCCCCAGGTGGAGTTTGTGCATGTCGTAGCCGCTCACGTTCTTGACCACCATCCCACCGGAGTGACTGACGGTGCCATCAGCCTGTACCACCGTCATCCCGATGAGGACGTCGCGACAGGAGCCGTAGAGAAGACGGCGCGGGCCATTGCTGTTGGTCGCGACAATTCCGCCGATGGTCGAGGTGGCAGGAAGGGCGGGATCCAGCGGCAACATCTGCCGGGCGGGCGCCAGCAGACGCGCGAGCTCATCAAACCGCATCCCTGCTTCTAGAGAGATGGTGAGGTCATCAGGGCGGTAGATGAGGGAGCGACGCAGCCGTTCGAGGCTCACGACTAGGTCTAGCCGACGCGGAGGGAAGCCGAGATACTGCCTGGCGCCACCTCCCCAGGGAGCAACCGCCACGTGCGCCGCGTGGGCGATCCGCAGCACGGCGCTGACGTCCTCGATGCTGGCCGGGCGCACGACCAGCGGCGGCACCATACCCTGGATGGCGTACGAACGGCACCCGGCATCTTCGAGTACGTGGCCGTCGGGCACGATGCGTCGCAGATCGCGGGCAAGCATTGCCAGCTCTGCCAAGCCTCTTACTCCAGCTGCCGGTATCGTCCGCCGTTGGTTACCCGATCACCCACCCGGCATCGTTGACCAGTTCGATCTTGCCACTGCTCGCCGAGCGGATGCCCGCATCGAGGATCGCCTGTGCCTCGAGATTGAACTGTGGCTGCAGCGTCTCGTGAAGCGGCTCGCCCGTCTCTAGATGGTGTAGGAACTCCTTCGCGAGTGTCTCACGCCCCGCGGGAAGCGGGTCGCCTGCCATCTTCTGGCCGGCCTCTCCCTTTCCGCGGATCAACGTGAGCATGTTCGGCTCGTGATAGATGTCAACGACGATAGTACCCTTCGTGCCATAGAGCAGCGGCCCATTCGCCACACCGTGATCGACACAACTCCACGTGGCTTCGAGAATGGCCACGGAACGTGGGAAGCGAACGGTGATAATGGCGTTGTCGTCGCCGGTGCCGTACTGACTGGCCAGATTCGCCCGGAGGCCAAGCGCGGCGACCGCCGGCTGCCCGATATACCAGCGGGCGAGGCAGGCCCCGTAGCAGCAGTAGTCGAGGAGAGCGCCGCCGCCGGTCGCACTGTGGTGCCACCAGGTGGATGCCCGCTCGGCATCGGTGATTTCAACAGCTTTGCCATCCACACCGGGGTGCGTCGAGCCAGGGGCGAGCGGTCCCAGTGAGCCCGCACGCCACTTTACTTCCCACAGGTCGCCGATCTCGCCCCGGTCAACCAGTTCCTTGGCCTTGCGTACGCCGGTCCACCAGGTGGACGGCCAGTTGACCATGAGTTCGACGCCAGCCGCCTGCGCGGCACGGTACATCCGCAACGCCTCGGGCAGCGTGGCCGCCATTGGCTTTTCGGTGACCATATGCGCCCCGTGCGCGGCGATAGCTTCCGCCACTTCGCCGTGCCGGGAATTTTCCGGGCAGAAGAGCACGATGTCGAACTTTTCTTTGTCGAGCATCTGGCGATAGTCATCGTAGACCTTCGGAATGCCGATCTCGGTGCGGGCGTGGTTGAGGTTCCAGCTCCGGCTGAAGATGCCGTGGACGCGTTCTGTGCGGTCTGGAACGGTGTCGGCGCAGGCAACCCATTCGACGTTAGGAAGTTCTTTGAACGAGCCCATCAGCTCGTTGATATGCATGTGGGCGAAGCCAATCACGCCAACCCGGTAGGTCTGTGCCATTCTCTGTCCCCTTCTGATCGTGCATGCACACCCGCCATTGGGCGGTACACGGCACGCGTTGCCGTCGTCTATTCGTCGTCGTGGTCGTGTATACCAGGGTCGTTCCGCCCCATATCCATGGGCGCGGTGGAGAGCATGTCGCCGTCGGCCATATTTGCCATCATGGGCACCCCGGCGCTGACCGCTGGCCCACGGAGACCTGGAGTGTTGGCGGCACACGCGGTGCCAAAGCGCGGCTGGCCATAGGGCAGATGCGTGCTACCCCGCGCAAGGATTTGCTTGTCGTTCGTGCTCGTGCCATCGCCGTACCCGTAGCCCCACATCGTAAAGCTCCGCGCGTTGGCGTAGTGACCGACAAAGCTTCGACGGAAGCGGTCAGCAGACGTGTTCCGGTGGGACCGGTGGAGCACATGACCGCCGAAGAAGACGACATCACCAGGGTCTGCTATGGCCGCAACTTCCCGCCCCGGGTACTTCGCGGCCACCCGTGAGAGGGTATTGGAGCGAATGTCGGTATTGCTGACCTGCTCGACGACGGATAGATCGGCAAGGGCATCGCCGTGGTTCGCGTGTTCTCGTCCCACAGTGGGGTAGATCGGTTCGTGCTGCGTGCCGGGGGTGAAGTACATGCAGCCGTTCTCTTCGTCAGCACGGTCAACGGCCAGCCAGGCGCCACACAGGGTATCGGGCTGGGTGGGAATGTAATACGAGTCCTGGTGGTAGCCCTGGCCGTCACCACCGGGGAACTTCAGGAACAGCATGCTTTGCATCGCCATGACGTCGGGGCCGATGAGCGCTTGCAGCACATCGAGGATGCGGGGATGCAGCAGGAACCGCTCATGGATTTCGAGAACGCGATGCAGCATGTGGATGCGGAGGAAGTGCCGCTCCATCTCCTGGGGGGTGGCGCCTTGCGGCGGCTCGATCCCGGGAATGTCCACCCGTCCGTGCATCAGGTGCTCGGTGTGCTCCACGAGTTCGCGGACCTCCTCCAACGGCACAAGCCCGCGCACAACGAGGAAGCCCTGCTCGTGAAATGTCACATACTCCTGGATGCTGACACGGTAGCGATCATGCGGCTTGAGCGATTTGGCTGGGACGCCACCGGGCGCGATGGCAACCTCCGGCGGCACCGCAATTGCTCCAACAGCGCCATTCCTGGGTCGGTCGCCGCTGGCCATCGCGGGACCACTCATTGCCGGGCCAGCCATCGAACCTGTGGCCATGGTCGGTCCACCCGACGTTGTTCCTTCACTCCCAACGGTTTTCGACACTGCCACAGGTTTTTCCCTTCATCTACGCTCACCAGAATCATGCAACCATGAGCGGCCTGTACCGGCCTGGCAACATCGTCCTTCCCGATCATACGCAGTGGCGCACGGATGGCGCCAGTGGCATGGTCCTCCACGACCGTGGCCACAGGGTAGAGCCGGGCCGGTCGGCGCCATCCATGTCTCGCGACCTTCACGCCGGTGCCTGTGTGTGCAGGATATGAAACGCGACGACCGCAAGGGCCACGTGAACGTTCAACGACCCTATTTTGCCATACATGGGTATATAAAGGGCGGCATCGCAAGCGGCGAGGGTTCGCTTCGTCACGCCGTGGTACTCGCTGCCCACCACAAGGCACAGCTTCGCGGGATAGGTGATGGAGGGATACGGAAGGGATTCCGCGGTCACTTCGAGCGCATACGCGCGGAATCCACGATCGCGGTACGACTGAATGCCCTCACCTGCCGTCCTGGTGTAGTGCCACGCGACACGGCGGTGCGTCCCACGGCCAATACCCGCGATGGTGGGGTGCGGCGGACAGGGGCTCGTGCCGGAGAGCACGATCTCACGCGCGCCACAGGCGTCGGCAATGCGAAATGCCGCGCCCACATTGACGGGATCTTCGACATCCTGTAGCACAAAGACCACGTCACGTGGGGGATGCTCGTCGCGTTCGAGGAAGTCGCTGAGCGCCTTGCCGGTGAGTTGCTTCATCCCCTCATGCCCGCTCGGCACCCCCACCGCGAGCACGGTACTCGGTGGCGGCCGTGTCGCGGTCTACCGTGCGCCCATGCATCGTCCTCACCACCGGGTGGTGCAACACAGGCAGCGAGGAGCGTCTGCCAACCCGTAGCAAACGGTAGCCATCGCGGCTCTCGAACGATACCAGGTGTCCCCCATCGACCAGTTGTGTGACCCACCGTTTGACGTAGGCTTCACGGGCCGATTCGAGGATGCCGAAGGCAGGGCTGTGCAGGGACGAAGGCGGCGCGTCGGGACTGCCACGGAGCGCGGACACGAGCCCGCTCAGACCCAGCGGCCACACCATGCTATCGACGGCGTCGAGAATCGCGTGCGCGATGTTCGCTGGGAGTGGTCGCACACTGGCATTTTCGGTCGTGGCATCGTCTTCATCAGGGGCGCAGAGATCGCACGCTCCACATGGCACGCGCACCTTTTCACCGAAGTGCTCCGCTACTTGCAGGTGGCGGCAACGATCTGTTTCTGCGAAGGCGATCATGGCGCGTGTACGGTCGTTGGCCTGCGTCTCGTACTCGTGCAGCAGACGTTCGACACGATGCGCGGCATCCGGGGGCGGGGACAACAGGTGGATGCGCATCGCGCGCCCGGCATCGAAGTCCCGTCGCAGCATACCGGTTCGTTCGAGCATGCCGACGAGGACACGGGGATCGACTTTCTCTTCAAGCTTGAGCAGCGACGCCAGTTCTTCCGCCGTGATCTCCACGACCCTGTTCACCGACACCGTACGAAGTTGCCGATAGACGGCGCGCAACTGCTCGACGGTGGGGATGTCGGCACGGGCAAAGCGCTGTACGTTGCTGGCGTCACTTTTGCTAGCGAAGAGGACACAGGTGCTTGTTGCTCCGTCACGACCGGCACGCCCGACCATCTGAACATAGCTTTCGAGTGAGTTGGGAAAGTTGTAGAGCACGATCCACCGAATGTCGGCCTTGTCGATGCCCATACCAAAGGCCGTGGTCGCAACGATGACCCGCGATTGATCGTTCAGGAACTGATCCTGCACGCGGGTGCGCTCCGACGGTTCAAGCCGGGCGTGATAATGCTGTGCCTGAACGCCGCGCCGTCGCAGCACCTGCGCCACCTGTTCGCATTTGTCGCGGGCCCGGGCGTAGATGATGCCAGCGCCCGGAAGTCGGCGCGCGAGTGCGACTGCGGCACGCTGACGTCCATCTTCATTGTCTACATGCACGATCTCGTAGCGAAGGTTGTCACGGACGACACTGCCGCGCACCACGTCGGGGGTCCGCCCGAGTGAAGCGGCAATGTCGTGCTCACTGGCGAGGGTGGCGGTTGCGGTCATGCCCAGAATGGCGGGGTTGCCGAGCGCTTCGAGCGCGGTGCGGATAAAAAGGTAGTCGGGCCGGAAGTCGTGACCCCACATGCTGACACAGTGTACCTCATCAATGACGACCAGTCCGATGCCGACGCCGCGGAGTGCTGCCACGAATGCGCGCTGACGTAGACGTTCGGGGGCGGCGTAGATCAGCCGGTACTGTCCAGACGCCAGCGCGTGCAGCCTGCGCGCGGCTTCAGCTGGTTCAAGCGATGAGTTGATGAGCGAGGAGCGTGCCGCAATTTCGGGTGGCAGATGATCGATCTGATCCTTCATGAGAGCGATGAGTGGCGAGATAACCAGTGTGGGTGCTGGTAGCAGCATTGCGGCAAGCTGGTAGCAGAGCGATTTTCCTGCTCCAGTGGGCATGATGGCAAGCGTGTCACGTCCGGAGAGCACCCGCCGAACGACGTCTTCTTGCTTCTCACGAAAGGAGGAGAAGCCGAAATAGCGATGAAGAGCAGTCGTCAGATCGACATCTTCACCAGACCTGGTGGGCAGCGGGGTGCTCATAACGACGACGGGAAACGCAAAGGGACCAGGGTTGGCAACATCACGGTGCGGTAGCCGCAGGGTGGCCCGAGTGGAACAGGCGCAGCAGATCATCGTGGATGATGCCGTTGGAGGCGACGCTGTTCGGCGGGAGGCCCGTGGCGCTGCCGTCGAAGCCAGTAAACCGGCCGCCTGCCTCGTGTACGATGATCTTGCACGCGGCGATGTCCCACGGGTGGATCGATGCTTCGATCATCGCGTCTACTTTCCCTTGGGCAACGAGGTGGTAGCCGTAGAAGTCGCCGTGGCCACGCACGCTCATGGCATGGTTGCCGACGGCCACCAGAGCGTCGAGCACCCCGTGATGGACGAACTGATCGAGCCCGCCATGGACCACGAAGGCATCTTCCAGCGACTGAATACGCGACACGTGAACGGGAGTGCCGTTCAGGGTGGCTCCACGCCCGGACGCCGCAGCCATGAGTTCCCGCAGTGCCGGAGCATACGAGACGCCGACAAGAAGCTGGCTGTCATGGAGCAAGGCGAGCTGAGTGCCGAAGTAGGGGAGGCCGCGAATGAAGTTCTTGGTGCCGTCGATGGGGTCGATGACCCACACGTAGCCGTGGTTGCTGTCACCGCCGCCCATCTCTTCCCCGAGAAAACGGTGTGCGGGGAAGCGGGATGAGATGAGTTGGCGGATAAGTTGCTCGGCCTCCGTATCGGCCTGGGTGACGGGGGTACGGTCGGGCTTTGTTTCGACGCGCACGCCCGTCTGCTGGTAGCGCAAAGCGAGATCGCCTGCCTGCCGCGCCGCATCGATCGCCACGGTAAGCAAGGTGTCGAGGTCCTCGGTTACACCGGATGCTCCGCTGACTGCCATGGTCCCTCCCGCTCGCTCGTCATTCCTGCTCCCCGTGAGTATAGCGAGCGAACCGAGGAAACGTGTCTGGTAGACTGAGCGCAAGCTTGAGTACCGACGGCTGCATCAGCGTTCGTCGAGAAGGAACAGCGGCAGCGGTCCACCCGGGTGGTGGGAGAGGAGGACTCCGAACCGTGGCTCTCACGCAACAACAGTACACGCTGGCCGATTTGCTGGTGATGACCGCCGATGACCAGCTGTATGAGATTCTGGAGGGGGAACTTGTCGTGTTCACCGCGCCAGACGACCCGCATATGGTAGCTGTCGTCGAGCTCGTGATCCTGTTTGGTGAGGCGCAGCGAGCGGGGTTCGGTCGTGCGGGGCTGGCTCCACGGGCGGTGGCCCTGGACTTCGCCCAGCGGGGAATGCAGGCACAGGACGTTCCTCAACCTGATGTCTTCTTCGTACGACGTGAACGCCTGGATATCCTGGCAACGCGAGCGGTACAGGAACCGCCCGACCTGGTGGTGGAAGTGCTGTCGCCTACCACGCGCCACCGTGACCTCCCCGGGGGACAGAAGTGGAAGATGTACGAGCGAGCTTGCGTGCCCCACTACTGGCTGGTTGACACCGACGCGCACACGGTGGCGCAGTACGTGCTGGTGGCGGGTCGGTACGGCGAACCGGTAACATTGCATCCGGGGGACATCCTCACCAGCCCCCTCTTCCCCGGAATCACACGCGACGTGGCTAGCCTCTTCGCGCCCGAGATGGGGACATAGGCTGAAGTCCTTCAGTTCGTCACGATGCGCTCGGCTGGCAACAGCGTGGTGACGCGCCATCAGGAGTGGTGATCCCGCCGACACGAAGTGCCCGCAGGATCACGTCGGCCCAGACAGCGTAGCCCTTCGAAGAGGGGTGATACCCGTCGGCAGCGAAGTTCGTGTGGTCACGCTCGAAGACGGGGCGGGTCTCTTCATAAATGGGCACGAGAATGACCTTGTTGTGAACGTCGAGCGTCTGCTGATCGGCAATCAGGCGGTGGAGCTCGTCATTGAAGCGGTGGGTCCGCACGTCAAACAGGAGGCGTACGGGCAGTGGCAGCAGCGGGACCGACACGATGGCGGGCACATCGAGCACGGCGACTGTTGCGCCTGTGTCGGACAGCGCGTCGATCATGGTCCGCATTTTTTGAAGGTAGGCATCTTCGCCGGTCCAGTTGGTCACGTCGTTCGCGCCGATGCTCAGGAGGATCAGGTCGGGCTGGAGTGCGGCGACCTTTGGAAGTTGTGCGTGGAGGACATCCTCGGCCCGTGCACCGGTCACCCCCAGATTGGTGAAGGATACACGGCGATCGCTATGCGCAAGCGACTGTGCGACCCGCGCGCCGAATGACTCATCCACGGAGTCAGCGCCAATGCCGTGTGCCGTGCTATCGCCGACCACCACGATGCGGTATGGGGGAGCCGCAGGGTCACCATACTGGCGTTCGGCGCCCAGGGGTATCTCTGGAAGGTGTGCGGCCGCGAGCGTCTGTTTGAAACGAGCGTACGACGCTCCAACATACAGCGCCACCAGTGCGACAGCAGCGGCCGCCACACGTGGTGTCACTGCCCCTCTCCATCGCGGCATCCTGCCTCCTGCTCTGCTCTGAAAATAGGAATCGCCGTTTGGTAGATTGTAGGGGCGTATTGCCCCGCTCGCTTCGCTCGTTACCGCCCCTACGCGTCGGCGCACCCTTATTTTCATCCCTCGGTGGTGCCCCGCGGGACATCGACGCTGCTCTGAAAATAGTTATCAGCGACTGGTTGATTACAGGGTGCGGACTGTTCGCCCAAGGGGCACCCGGCACCAAAGTACGGCCGACTGCGGTCGGTGCGTCCATTGGGTGCCAGGTTCGTCGCGGTTGGCGACCGCTTCGCCTCACGAAGCGGCAGGACCGGGTCATTTTCATTGTCGGTGGTGGCCCGCAGGGCCGTGGATACTGCTATCGCAATGTACGACGTGAACGCGGCCGTATCTCCGCTCCACCGGGCCAATCACCTCGGGAGAGGAATCATGCCCTGATGACGCGCTTGTCGTGCTGATCGAATGCTCCCGTCGTCCAATGAGACAGTGGGGATAGCTACCGCTTAGATCGGACAGATCAGATTGAAACTGCACATCTGGCAGTGCTGCTCTGGCTTCGTTGGATACCGTTCCGCCATGATGCCCAGCACTGCCTCGTTCAGTTCAGTCAGTTGGGTCTCCATCCGTGGTTTCGGTACCTTCTTCCCACTGTTGCGCGGCACCTCGCGAACCTCGCCCGTCCCCAGGTACTCCAGATCGACGCGGTAGCCCCGCCTCTGCGCGTGCAGCACCTGTTCCCCAAACAGATGGTACAGCAGCACCCGATGTTCGCGGGTATGCTCCGGAGTAGGCTTCCCGGTCTTAAAACGAACGAGGCGGATGCTGCCGTCGTCCAGCTGTTCCATCGAGTCGATGCGGACACGCACGATGGCGTGATCTATCGTGACAGTGCCCTCACGCTGCACGGGCAGTTGCGAGGAGCCGTGCTGGAGTCCGCGCCACCGGCGCTCCAGCATGGCAAGGGCCATGTCGCGGTACTCCTGCTCGTAGAGGTGGCCGACCGGTCCATGTTCCTGCCAGGCGGCATCAAGGAGCAGAGCGAGGTGGGACGCCGAGGGGAAGGCCGTCGTCATCCGACTGTGGCTCAACTCCTCCAGTGCCACGCGGAGTGCGAGGTGCATACGTCCCGCAGCAGGCTCTTCGGAGTCCGCGGCGAGTCCGAGCACCCGTTCATAGTAGTAGCGCCGGGGACAGCGGATGTACAGCTCCAGCTCACTCGCGGAAAACGTGGGCAATGCGCCGTCCGAAGGTGGCGCAGATGGCGCTGCGCCGTCGCCGGATGGCTCAGTTGCTTCCCAGTGTGTGGGAGTGCCAGCGATAGCGAGCGCGTGGGGCTCGACGAGTTCCCAGAGCCTGCCTGGTTGCGCCCCTTTCGTGCCGTACCGCTCGGCGCGGCTGAGCACGAGATGCTGGCGTGCGCGACTGATGGCGACAAAAAAGAGGTGTGCGTCGTCCTGTTCGGGGGTGATGCTCAGGTCGGCAAGACCGGGCGGATCTGGACAGGCTTCACCGCGATGCGCAGACGGCCAGTGGCCCTGCGCGATATGCGGCAGAAACACGACGTGAAACTCAAGCCCTTTGCTGGCGTGCGCGGTGAGGAGGCGGACGCCGTCGCCCGGGAGGTCGTACATGGCTGATCCAGGGACGTCGTCGCTGTATTCAACGACAAAGCGTATGTAGCTGAGGAAGTCGCGCTGTGGATTGTGCCTGGCGTGGAGGCCTGGCCGCGCGGCGAATCCCCGTGCGAGCTGGAACATGTACGCGACCCCGGCGCGCACCTGGTGTCCGGCCACGCCCGCGAGCATCAAGAGACGACGTCCGTAGCCTGTGCGATCGAACAGGTAGCGTGCCCAGCAGTCTGCAACTGGCTGCGCTTCAAGACCGTGGAGCGCCTGGGCCAGGCTCCGGATGCCATGAGCATCGCCAGGGGTATCGGCCTCAGCGATCAGGTGAGGATCGGTCAACAGGGACAGGACGGTGGATTCGGTACGGGAGGCAAGCGACAGCAGTTGGTGGGCCATCGTCGTGCTGATCGGATGATCGGGTAACGCGGCCAGACGCAGTAGGCCGGTTCCGTGCGGCTGGCACAGCACGCTCAGCACCGCCAGCAAGTCCTTGACTTCTGGTCGATCAAAGACGTCCCGAACATATCGTGTTGGAATGCCGTCGGCTTCGAGTGCCGCGGCGAGGGTCTCGGCCTGGCCGTGGGAACGGCACAGAATTGCCTGGTCGGTGTACGCAATCCCACCATCGCGCAACCGTCGAATAGTGCTGGCTATGCCGTGCTGCTCGGCCACCTGGTCGGGGGCGGTTGCCCAGGTGAGGGCATGCGCGACGCCGCCCTGCGCGGCCTCCCACTTCACAGGCAACGTATCAGCTGGCGTGCCGGGCAGATGCGATGCCACACGGCCAAACAGATCGACAAGGGAGGCTGCCGACCGATAGTTGCGCCCAAGGCGATGACGGTGTGCCCCGGGAAAGTCGCGGTCGAACTGATGCATATTCTCCGGGGACGCGCCTCGGAATCGATAGATTGACTGCCGGGGATCGCCAACCACCCACAGTCCTGCCCCATCACCCGCAATCGCTTTCAGGAGTCGACCCGAGGCACGATTTGTGTCCTGGTACTCATCGACAAGGATGTGCGCGGTGTGGCCACGCACTTCACGAACCATCTCCGGGTGGGCCTCGAGGGCGGTGACGACGTGGAAGAGCAGGTCGCCATAATCGAGCAGCGCGTGTTCGGTGAGCAGTTGCTGATATCTGTGGTACACAGTGGCAACTTCAGCGGCTCTCGCGGCTGCCAGCATATCTGGCGCGGCATTGTCCGCGGGACGACGCATCCGTTCGGCCAGGTCGGCATACCCCCGCGGGTCCACCAGTTCGTCCTTCGCCCGACTGATGGCACGCTGCAACTCTTTCAGGTACAGGTCGGGCTTTGCCAGGTGGCGATAATGGACGAGCGGGAGGGTGCCCAGGTTGGATCGCAGGAGGTGACGTGCATCGAGTTCATCGATCAATTGAACGTGTGGCGACAGACCTACGGTGCCCGCGTACCGTTTCAAGAGTTCCATGGCATAGGCGTGGAACGTCGAAATGGTGACGCGCATTGCGTCATCCCCGAGCACGTCTGTCAGCCGTTCCCGCAGTTCTGCGGTGGCGCGGTTGGAAAAGGTCAGGAGCAGCAGGGATGCCGGAGGCACGTGTTGCTGCCCGACGAGCCACGCGGCGCGGGCAATCAGTGTCCGGGTCTTTCCCGTACCTGGCCCTGCGTCGACAAGCACGGGACCGGATGGAAGGGTCGCCGCGGACATCTGTGAGGAGTCGAGTCTGCTGAGAGCCCTGGCGACAAGAGGTGAAACGGACGACGCATGGTGGCTGCGCTGCACGGGACGAGTGACACGCGGAGCATCGCCGACGGGGGAAAGGGGCGCATCGGGTGCTGGCATGTCGAGTGTGAGCGAGGCGATCAGTTGCTGGGTGAGGGTGATGCGGCTGACACCAAAACGATGGGCCAGGCTGTCGATCGTGGCTCTGGAGTCGGCACGGTACTGGTCACGCACTTCATGTCGCGGCGCCAAAAACTCGGCAGCGAAGAGATTCGCGTCGCGCTCGATTTGCTGACGGGGGTGGTAGACCTCCACCGCTGAGGCTGGCCCCGGCAGGGAGCCTTCGTCGGGCTGTTCGGTGATGTCGTGATCATCGCACAGGCAGTGTCCGGCGTGCAGTACGGCGTGGCCAATTTCGTGGGCGATGCAGAAGCACTGGGTCCAGATGGGAAGCGCCGTGTCATAGTACAGATAGGAGTCGTCACCTTCCGACTCGAACTTTGCCCGTGCTCCTTGCAGGGCGATGTCGCCGTGCCCCTGGCAAATCAGATAGATCGCTCGCGACGTCGTAACCGCGCGCAGGAACTCCAACCCGTAGGGAGGAACGCCCTCATCAAGGTAGCGCTGCCGCATGTCTCGTGCCCGCAGGCGTACCCGTTCTGCCGCATCCACGTGAAGTGCACCTTCCTGGCCTGGGGCCGTACCCGTTGTCAGGCGCCCTGTTGCCGCCAGTAGGTGCGGTCGTCCAGCGTCGTCATCTGACTGTTCTGGAGGGCGTCTTCAAAAGGCTCGCTTCGAAGCTCCACAGGCGCCTCGCGTGCGTTGTAGAATGCCTGCTGCTGACGCGGTCCCCCCGCAAGGAAGCTGGTTACTTGATCAGCCCCGATTTGAAGCAACCCCGCAAGCGTGTCGACAAGCGCGGGTGGGACGGTGGCCGGGACGATCATCCGGTTATCCAGTTTTCGCACGATGTCGAGTCCGAGCCGGAGGCGCGCCGCGAACTGGAGCGGGTTCAGTTTGAGTTCCCTGGCCCGCGCCGTGAAACTGGTGATCGATGGCGCCTCGACCGGGTACAACGCGTGCAGACGGCTCGTGGCAACCTCGATCATGCGGGCGTCGTCTGGATGGGGCTCGTCGTCATCAAGTTCAGCGAAGCTCGCCATATGGAGATCCGCCAGACGCGCGGTGAAGTGGGGATGCTCAGCGATGGACCGCGTGATGAAGGCTCGTCGCTCCTCCTCCGGGGTTGCAACGTAGGCATCCATCAGTCGATCAAGCAGACCCGTATCCTCTTGCATCGTCATCTCAGTCATTCTCCTTATAGTAGCTGACAATATAGGGTTTGGCCTGTTGAAAATAGTGGCGAACCATGCGGGGACCGACATGCATGATCCAGCTAATAGAACGGTCGGGGTGCTCCGCATCTTCCACGGGAAGATTGAGTTCTACGCGCAGGAACAGCGCCCGCCTCACTTTTGTGTCTGGAATGGTGGCAAGACACCGGTGCCAATCCATGTTGCTAGTAGCAATTGCGATTGGATCTTCAGCGGGGTCCGCGAGCGGCGCGTCGACAGCAGAGTCATCATCCCGCGAAGACGCCGGAAGGCGCTCGAATTCCTTTGTCCCGTCACGTCCACGCAGCAAGCGCACAGCATCTGTGGTGCGACGGGCGCGCACAACGCCAAACTGCATTTCGAGAAAATGGTTCGAGGCATCGAGGATCTGGGCCCAGAGCAGCGTTGTGGCTTCTGCAACCACATCCTCGTAAAATTGCCGTGGCTGGTCATGCACCTCGCGACGCGCCTGTGCCGCACACAGCGGCGCAGTGCGACGATACAGGACGTGGCCCAGCCTCTGAGCTGACGCGCGGTTGTGCGCTCTATCGAAATGACGAATCGCGTACACCAGGGTTTCATCACAGATGTACTGTTCGTCCCCCCTGGGCAACGACACGTGATGCCAGAACTCCACGGGACTTCCGTTCCCCGTCTCGTCAGTGACGAACCGCTGAATCTGCGCTTCCACTTCCGGACGACGCACAGCACCTTTCACCGGCACCTCCTCCGCTCGACTCCACTTGGCTCACATGTACAACGCATATGATCCCTCTACCATGTGATCTCTGGCAACCGTATCCCGTTGTCCTTGAGCCGCTCCCGGCGACGGTCTCAGTATGACCCACCGCCCTCTCTACCGTCATACTCGTCGCCCATGCTGAAAAGCGGCAATCGGGGAAAGTAGATGCATCCAGATGGTTCAGAAGTACAACCGGGAGACCGTTTCATAGCCCCAAACGATCCGATGGTAGATAGCGTGTGTGCTCGACCGGGGTACTGTTCACATTCTTTAGAACATCCTCAGAACATCCTCACATCGTTTTTACAGCTGCCCGGTACGCTGATTACTGGACGCCCTGGAGGCGCGGTGGACGCGTGCGGTACACGGTCGTCGGGACACATACAGCGCGAATTCTTTTGAGGACCACCGATAGCACCTTAAGGAGACGATTGGTATGCCCGGAACGGTAAAAGGATACGTCGCCGCAGGACTGATGACGGCACTGCTGAGCGGTTGTGGAGCAGGGCAGACGACGGCCGGTGCCCCCCAGAGTGCGCAAGCCGCAGCGCCAGCGGCGCAGGCGACAACCGTAGTGGGGGGACCGGCTCCGAACGCGACGGGCCGCTCGCGTCCCGCTTTCTCCGGCACGCCCGGAGCTGGCAATCAGCGGGGCGGTCTCTTTGCTGACGGCAATCTGCAGGCGATGAGCGAGGCGCTGCACCTCACCCAGGATCAGGTGCAAGTACAATTGCGGAGCGGGAAGAGTGTTGAGCAGATCGCTCAAGACCAGAACGTGCCCCTGCAGCAGGTGAGCGACGCCGTGCTCGCGTCAGCAAAACGCCAGTACGACCAATCCGTCACATCGGGGTCGATGACGGCAGACCAGGAGCAGCAGGCACTGCAAACCTTGCAAACACGGCTCCCACAGATGCTGGCCGCCACGCCGGGCCCTCGGGGAACACCGGGCGCTGGCCGTCAGCGACCAACGCCACAGGCCACGCCGTAGCAACGCAGATGGTGTTCATGTGTCGAGCATGACGGACTGATGTAGATGCCATTATCCTTGCGCTGTTGAGTTACTTGCGCCTTTTGCCTTTCATGGCGAGGATCTTCCCGGCGCTGCCAATGCTCAAGATGCTCCCCGCGCTGCCAATACTCAGAATGCTCCCTGCACTACCGATGCTGAGGATGCTGCCTGCGCTACCAATGCTCAGAATACTACCGGTGCTTCCGACACTGAACAGGCAGAGAAAACTAACCGCGCTCCCATAACTGAAAAGGGAGAGGTGGTTGCGACGCGCGGCACGCACTGCTACGCGGAGGAAACTGGCACTGTTTGACATCACGATCGAGTGCTCCTTCGACTTTGGCACGCCTTTGGTAACACACGAGCCAAGCACATGGTCAACTCCCGGGCATGCGTATGGTAAAAGGGTACCTCTGGCACGAACCACGCCAGCGTTCTGACCATACGCGTACACCACCGGGGTATGGTCATCGGCCTGCCCCGGCAAAGCATGGTTATGCCCAGGTTGCGGTGATCTCGCGCAGCCTGGCCAGCTCGTCCGCTGATAGTTCACCATCGGCTGCTTCGGAGTTCGAGGTGATCTGCGCCACGTTCTTCGCCCCGGGAATCGGACAGGTGACGGCAGGGTTGGCCAGCAGCCACTGGAGTGCGGCCTGGGCCATGGTGCGGCCGGGCTTCACGAGGAAGCGCAACTGCTCGACCTGGGCCACCTGCTTTAAGAAGCGCTCGCGCCCCGCGCCTTCGTTCCAGCCAGCACGGACCATGTCGTCAAAGTGCGTGTCCGGGGTGAACTTTCCCGCAAGCAACCCCTGTGCGATCGGGCCTCGTATGAGCGTGCCGATGTCGTTGGCCTGGCAGTACGGAAGGATGTCGGCAGCGGCCGACTGGTTGAGCACACTGTAGTTGATCTGACAGAGCGCGGTACGCCCGTTGCGGTTGAAGCTCTCCAGCACGGGTAGCGAATTTGTGGAGATGCCATAGTGCCGCACCTTGCCCTGCTCCACCAGCCGGTCGAGCGCTTCCAGAAAGATCGTCGGGTCTTTGAGATCACCGATGTGGCACTGGTAGAGGTCGATCGTGTCGCGCTTCATCCTGCCCAGGCTGGCGTCGCGGCACAGGTAGATGTGCTCGGGTGAGGCATACGTCAGCGGGTGGCCAGCGCGGCGGGCGAAGTTGCCCACTTTTGTGGCGACGTAGATGCCGTCGTGTCGGCCTTTCAATGCCTTGCCCACGAGTTCTTCGCTCACACCCTGTCCGTACGCATCGGCGGTATCGAACAGGTTAACCCCGAGATCCAGCGCCGCGTGCATCGTCCGGATCGCTTCCTCTTCGGCCACCGGTCCCCACTGGCCACCGATTCCCCAGCAGCCCATGCTGACCGCTGAAACGTCCCACCCCGTCTTACCGAGCCGTCGATACCGCATGTCCATTCCCTCGCTGTGATCAGTGACACGTGCCTCCTGTCGGCACGTCGCCGAATTCATGAGGATTATGCCATAGCGTCCGTTCGTTTCCTGCGGGGGGCATCATTTCCGCCTTCTGGCCCTCTGGTACGAGTATGTGATGGAGATGGACGGATGGACCGAACATGTCTGCCCGTGGAGCGGGAAAGGAGCGGCGGCTATGCCTGCACCGTACACAATTTTTGACTGTGCCGAACAACTAGGTGAGCTTGAGCATCGGTTTCTGTTTGATCCGCAAAAGGAGATCATTGTCATACCGTGGTTGGGACGCAGCGGCATCCATCACATCTCGTTCCAGGTGGAGGAAACGGGCCAGCACCGCACGCTCGCCTGCGTGGTCCACGGCATCGACGCGTCAGAGCACCTGTCGCCAGCCACGGCGGAAGCGGTGCTGGCCCTCAATCATTCGTGGTTACTCGGCGCACTGGGCCGTTCCCCCGATGATGGCCTCATCTGCTACCGGTCCGCACTCCCAATTGACGGCGGCACGCCGACATTGGATATGCTGCGGCGGGTCGTGTGTACCGCCGGAGCGTGCATCGACGAAGCCACCGCTGTCCTTCGCGCGATGCGCTATGGTGGAGTGGCCTTCGAGGAAGCGCTGAGCCTCGCCCGTGAGAGCGACGACCAGGAGGTGCAAGCATTGCCAACGGCGGAGGCTCCGGAGGAGGACGAGGGGCCGAGCGACATTGCCCTGTAGAGGAGCGTCTCGCTCAGCGTGTGCGCGCCATCGTCTCGCGGAGAAACGTGGCGCTGGCAACCGCGAGTGCGTCGGCGCTGGGGGCAAGATCCCGCCAGATGCAGCACGCCCGGGCGATCTGCGGAACCTCATCGCCAAACGACTCGACGACAATTCGCCCTGCGTATCCCGTTCGCGAGAGTGCATCAAAGAGTTCCTCCCAGGGCACGTGCCCGGTGCCGCAGGGACCACGATCGTTCTCGCTGGCGTGCATATGTATGAGGGACGGGGCGTGGCGGGAAAGGGCGGCGACCGGGTTGCGCTCCTCGATGTTCATATGAAATGTATCGGCCATAAGACCCAGGCCCGCGCTTCGGGCCGAGGCAAGCAGCACAGCAGCGTCATCCACCGTCGTTGCGACGCAGCTTTCAAATCGATTGATCGGTTCGAGTACCAGCCGTATGCCATGCGACAGCGCGATCTCACCCGCACGGTGGAGTCCCTCAGCGCACCAGCTGAGCGCGTCGGTGAAGGGTCTGCCGGGTAGCTCTCCAACCGGCGCGCACAGGGGACCGCAGACGATCGGAGCACCGAGATCGTGTGCAGCGGCACAGACCCGTTCGATCCATGCGAGTGCTGCCGGATGAGCGGTGGGATCCATGAAGGTGGCTCCAGGCGGGAGAGCCGTGCTCGCGGTACGCCAGAGATCATGGTCGTCACACACGCGACCAAGAGCGGCGGGTTGCAGGTGCTCCAGGTCGAGGAGTGGCACCTCAACACCGCTATATCCTATTGTCCGCAGACGCTGAAACAGCCGCGTCGTATCGCTGTTGGCAACGGGAGAGGCTGTCCACAGCATCAGGTTGATGCCAAGCGGCCAGGGGGTGCTATGGGTAGGAAGGCCGTCGGTGAGGCGCTGTGAGTAAGTAGAGGTTGATTCCGTCGTGCTCTCCTTTCTGTCCGCCGTAAAAAAGGCGAATTGCTGTCTAGTTGGTACGGCATCCGACTGCACTGAGAATAGGACTTGCCGTTTGGTAGATTGGAAGGTGCGGACTGTACGCCCAGAGGGCACCCGGCACCAAAGTACGGCCGACTGCGGGCCCAGAGGGCACCCGTGCGTCCACTGGGTTCCAGGTTCGCCGGGTTGGTGGCACCATCGCCAGACAACGAGGAAGGACCCAGTCATTTTCATCCCTCAGGGGTGCCCCTGCGGGGCATCGACGCTGCCCTGAACATGAACATCGGCGGTTGGTAGATTGTTGTGAGGGGAGACCGGCTCCTCTGTATCTGGCATGCGGGCGGGAGCAACCACCACGTCACGCGGTGAGCGGCCAGCACGGCAAACGGGTGGCAGTGCCAGAAACGGACAGGCGGGATGAGGCGTGCTGCTGACTATTCGAGGGAAAGGACGGGCACCTGAGGAGTAGGAGGAACGGATCGTAGCTGCCGATGCTTCTCGAAGCAGCCACTGCAGTATACGGGGCGGTCGTTTCGGGGCAAGAATGGCACCATCGTCGGTGAAGCGCATTCCGCACACACGACTTCGTGCATCTGGCGCGGCGGTTGACCCACGCGTTCACGCCGACGGTTGGCACGACAGGCGGGGCAACGCTGGGGTTCGTGAAGCAGCCCTTGCTCGGCATAAAAGGATTGCTCGCCACGGGTAAACAGAAACGGATTCGCGCATTCTCGGCATTGCAGTGTTTTGTCGGTCAGACTCACCTGATACAACCCCCTACCGTTGAACGCATAGAGCACTACAGGTCAACAACACAGTTACCACACCAGCCGACCGGATCGCAGCAGTCCTGCAGGCCATCGGGGCATGGAACTGCTGGCCGTGTCGTGCAGTCTGTGTATCGCACGCGATTTTAAGGAGCCCGTGAAAAAAATGTCAAGGTTTTATGAAATCCGCGGTTGTTTGTAGCCAAAAAGTCCCGCACGCATGCCACTGGCGTTAGCGGCTGCCTGGTAGTACAGTTTGTCGATACAGTTCCGTGGCGGATGCACGCTCCGTGAGCTTCTCGATAGAGGGCAAGGGTGGTGACTGTGCGGTCATCAGTCTCATGGGCATTTGCGAGGGTGACACACGTACTGGCGATCATGATCGTGGCATCTCCAATCGTCCCTCTCACACGCGTTCAGGCAGTGCCAATAAGCGCCATCAGCGCGCCGTCCGAATCGGTGCCGACTGGACTGGTGCTCAACGAAATACTTGCCGTACCTGACCACGACTGGAACGGTGACACCGTCATCTCCCCCGGAGATCAGGCGGTGGAGCTTGTTAACGAGGGGAGTGAGCGAGCGAACCTTTATGGGTACTCGCTTCACGCGGGCGACGGGACATCGTTCGTCTTTCCCAGGGGAGTGACGGTCGCTCCCGGCCAGTATCTCAGCTTCTTTCAGAGTCAAACCCTCCTCACTCTTTCACCCCTCGGCGGCACGGTGGCGCTCGTAGACCCCGGTGGAACCATCGTGGATCGCGTGACGTATCCAGCCACAGCACCCGGCCTGTCCTAGGCACGCGACCCCGACGGCACGGGTCCATGGCAGTCGTTGCCATCAACACCCGGCCGCCCCAATCGTTCCCCGGCTATCTCTCCAACAGCGACGGAGACCCGAACACCAACGCCAACCACGACACCAACCGCATCGGCAACAGCCACGGTCCCGTCCGTGTCAGCGACCGCCACGCCGAGACCGTTCACCGTCTACCTCAGCCGCATTCTCAGTCACCCTCATGACATTGACTGGAATGGTGACGGCGTGCTCTCGGTTGGCGATCAGTTCGTGGAACTCACGAACGCTACAGATGGTGCGGTGCCCCTTGCCGGGTACAGCATCGCGCTTCGTGATGGATCAACGTTTGTGTTGCCACGGGGTGCCAGTGTGCCGGCACACAGCAGCATGCTCCTGTACGGCAGCACGACCCTGCTCGTCATCAATCCCGCAGGCGACCTCATGACGCTTCACGGACCAGATGGCGCGTCTATCGATGACGTTGCGGTACCCGCCTTGCCACCGGATGCGGCACTGATCCGCACCACGGATGGCACCGGGTCCGGCGACATTGGCTTTCCGGCAACACCCACCCGGCTCCCTGCGTCGTCGACAGCGAGCAGAACCCCCACCCCTATGGCCACCGTTACCGTCAGCCTCGTGGCAACGCCCACCGCAGGAAGTTTCACGCACGTCTATCTGAGCCGGATCCTCAGCAATCCTCGATCAGGTGACGGACGGGGGGTCGAAACATTCGAGCCAGGAAACCAGATCATTGAGCTAGCGAATCCTCTGGACGAGCGCGTCCCCCTCACCGGGTATGCGCTCACGGCTCACGATAGTCAGATATTTGTCTTCTCCCGGGGAACTGGCATCGGAGGTCACGACCAGTTGACACTGCTGGGAAGTCAGGACCTCCTTGTTATTGGACAGCAGGGCGACACGATTCGTCTGCTCGATGCAATGGGAGTGCCGATCGACGAAGCTACCGTGCCGGTGCTGCTCCCAAATCAATCCATGGTGCGCAGAACAGATGGGAGTGGAGGGTGGGATCTTCTGGATCAGGCAACCGCCACACCGACGCCACACGTGACATCGAGGACAGGAACCCCATCCCCGACGCAGAGGATAAGCCACACGCCCACACCAACACGCCATCCGACAAACACAATGACGGCGTCTGCGACGCCGACCGCGCACGTTGCAACCGCAGCGGCCACAGCGAGACCCACAGCCGTGCATCTATCACCCACGGTTAGCGCACCCCTGGATGTCACTGGGGACGCGTCAAGGGTGAAGACCCCGACTCGCGTGCCGACGATTCATGCAACACGCACCGTTCGACCATCGCTCAAAAGGGGGCGTACCAGCCAGACGACACACCATGTGCGGAAGCTCCGTCATCTGCCGCACGACACGGACGTCACCATCGAGGGGCAGGTCACCTATCCTGCCGGTTTGCACCTGGGAGCACGCGCCATGGTGCTGCAACAGGATGAGGTCGGGATACTCGTACGCACCACATTTGACCTCGAACCGATTCCCCTCGATACCGTCGTCACTGTCCGGGGTCGGGTGTACCGCACCGAAGAAGGCATTGCCGTGCTCGTGACGCTTGCCGACAACATCGAAGTTGGGGACATGGGCGCACCCGTGAGGGCACTGGAGATGGCAACGGCACATCCCACGCCAGAACGTGACGATCCCGACGAGGAGGAGGAACCAGTGCTGATGGTGGATCGCCACGTCGTTCCACAGATTCCAGAAGGCGTGCTGCTCCTGACGCAGGGGAACGTGGTGCGGCGTGATGCAACGGGGTGGATCCTGGACACGAGTATTGGACCGGTGCGGGTGCGGGGGGCGTCCCTGAGCACGCTCCAGCCGACGCTCCACGGGGTAGTACAGGCAACGGGCGTGTTCATCTATCGGACGGACGCGAGCGAGAAACAGACCTTTCGTCGTGAACCGTTCGGATCGTTACTCGCAGTCGGAGCGCAACCCGAGGTGCTGACCCGAGAACCGGCCGATGTGCTCGTTCTGCCGGTGACCCCCACACCAACCAGGACGCCCCGCCCCACGCGCACCCCCACACCAACCAGGACTGCACATGCCACCCATACGCCAGACGCGACAAGAATGCCACATCCGCTCCAGACCCACGCTGCGACACACGTTCGGGTCGAACGAGAACGGGAAGCGGAGGCGAAGCGAGAAGCAACCGGACATGCGCGTGAACGGGCACCTCAACTGCCACACACCGGAGGCGGTGGGGGCCGTTAAAAAGCAGAAGCCGCCCGGGGGCGGCTTCGCGCCCTGTGCCCGAGAGCAGCAGGGGGGATAACGTGTCCATTGTACCAGCCACAGGATGCTGTGTCAAGCGTATAATGCATGGCACGCGTGGTTGCGTTGTGGGAGCGTGATGCGGACAAATGTGTACATCGAGGAGGTAGCCGACAGGAAGTATGTCGGTACTACTCAGTGCATGCTCGTGTCGGGGTGGGGCGAGTCGCCGATGCTGTCGGACAATGCTCAGGCACCCACGGAATACCACGTCAACTGGTGTATTGCCTGGTGTACTGTGGGGCAGGATCATACGTGCTAGGTAGTTGGAACGCTTCGGCACTGCTCAGGTGTCGGGCCCCTCCGTTCTGGCGAGATGACAGAGAAAGTCTGCCGGTGTGATACTCCCCACACTCAGCACAGGCTCATGATGGGGAGCATGATCGCAGAGGAAAACACGCTCTACTACGGCGACAACCTGGAGGTGTTGCGGCGATTGTCGATGTGTCGCTGGCGCGTGACGGTACGGGGGTGATGGGGGTGACGATGAAAGCGCAGCAGCCGAGTGCGTCGCTCCCTGGCACCTCGACGGCGTTCCCTCGCACCCTTCTTGCCTCGTTCGGCTTGCCGACGTCACCAATACTGCTGGCGGGCGGCTGGTCCAACCACGTTTGGCTGGCGCCTGCCCATGTGGTGCGTCTTGGTTCCGGCCGCTTCCGCGATGCCCTCGCCCACGAGGC
>JAABUZ0100000936.1_pt1 | contig 61235 bp, 70 predicted proteins | sample 5562091 | NCBI WGS metagenome assembly JAABUZ01 (sample SAMN12813069, study PRJNA571459) | rock metagenome | isolation source: Antarctica rocks | place: Antarctica: Victoria Land, Linnaeus Terrace sud | collected 2015-12-21 | reverse complement strand
TCTGAGCCTGTGAAATCGTGATTGGGCAATCAACCGAGCCGAACAGGAAATACATTCATGCGAACATGAATCGTCGAAGGGGGAGAGTAATGTCACGATTCTAGCCTTGCCAGGCTCAGTCTTCTAGCCTTGCCAGGCCTATCCTCGCTTCGTCACCTTGACTAGTCCCTATTGGGCCTAGCGTCGGCTGAGGAACATACATATGTAGTCAGCTTCTTTTCTGTAGCTATCTTTCTTCCTTAGCATTTATCTTCTAGTTAAATGACACCCCTATCTGACCCGCTCTAGGCAGGCCCCTAACAAGTGCAGACATGAAGTCATCTATATAATGCTTAAGCTCGAAGATCTGCTCTAAAGTCTCAAGTCAAGATCTCAGTCTTGCAAATATCGATCGAAGAGAAGAGTTTGAAGAAAATGAAGAAGATGAAGAACACTTTAGATGATTATTCAGAGATAGTGAAGAAGCAACATGATGAGCTTGATTATGATGAGTTTATTTATATCTAAATATCATCTGAATATATGAACTATGTCAGTCAGACGAAAAAGTGCTTCAGAATCATCAACTCGCTTTCTTTGTGATCTGACTGCTATTTTTAGAAATTCATCAAATTCTTCGTTAGATTCGTCATATCATCGAACAAGCTCATCGTTTCTTTTAATTCATGCTTTCAACACTGAAAATGAGCTTTCTATGAGATTATAGTTAAGCGAGTAGAATGACAATTTGACAAGATGCATTTCAAAGCTTTCACATAGCTCATCGAGTTCTGCTGATTGATGAATTTTAGCATTATTCATGATCATCATTGAACACAGTTCTATCTCTTCAGAATTGCATATAGAAAGCATCTGTGATTGCATGAAGTTCAGAAAGATCTCTTTTGTTATGAAGTCATGATGCATCTTTCATGCAATGTATTCATCAATGAAAAATGCTGATAAAATGCTTCATCTCTTCAATCGTTTTAGACTTTGAATGATGTGCAGAGATAAGTCAATCAAGATTCAATTATACTTTCGATCAGCTAATGAGCAAGCATTAGCATGATTAGAAAGTAGAGAAGAAAGTTGAGTCTATCTGTTCGCTCACAAGCAGCGCTTTCATCGAGAAAGACTAGCTGATCAGAAGTTCAGCTCATAAGTCGTCGTTTTCATTCGTTGCGAAGCTTTTCATCGCGCTCAGCAGCGATTCTTTGAGCAATCTTTCTGCTGTATCTAGCTTGTTTGAGCATTCTGCTGATCGTGCTTTGACTGATGACAATGTCAAACTCGTCGTACAGAAATCAGATCATGTTATTCTGATAGACGATGAGTCGTTGACTGAGAAAGTCAAGAAGCTTCTGAGCATGATATTCACTCAGAATCTTCGATCTATCAATCGTATCAAGCGCAGACATCACATCGCTGAAATGAAGGTGTTTTTTACGCATACGATTGATCTGCTGTCTGATAACATGAGTGACTTTGTGTATGAACGTTGTGCTATCGTCACGGGCTAGGTGAAATTGAATCTCGTCTCTAAGGTCCTGGGTAAGAGCTTGAGGCATGGTAGGTAGGATTCAGGATTGCCCCCGTGTGAGGCTGAGGTTTGTATAGCTTCAAAAATGAAGCTTTGGGGTGTTTTGGGGGTGTGGGGATGATATCTAGGTATTTGCTCTATTTGCACCAAATTTGAGGCTGATTTGTGTGTTTTCCCCGCCAAATTCGCTAAAACCCGAAAACTGAACCAGACTTTTGCATACAACGATATGTAAGGGTCCAGCAAGCGCATTCAATGGGTACCTGCTGTAACGGTTAATTACACAACCATGCCCCCTTCCTCTGATCAGTCTCTAAAGCCTCTTCCTACACCCCTCGCCATGTCTACTGTGTCCTCTGAACCCACAACATCTCCTCTGCCCATTCGCGCCTCATCCCTTAAACCGCCCACTCCGCCCACCACTTCACGACCTCACCCCAGACTCAGCTTCCCAGTTCCTAAGCTCCGCCTCGAGATCCAAGATCTCAATCATAATGGTGCCAATGTTTTCACGAGCCACAGCAACATCTCCACCGCCCTTGCAGCCGCCGTAGATGCTGTTCTCTCGACTCTTTACAAGCCCACTGCGACGAATAGTCTTATTCCTCCAACTCGATCAGTAACTCTAATCCTTCGATCTATGGATGGCGTGGCCTACACAACTGGCTCATCTCTTGACGATGATCATAAAGAGATCCATTTTTCGCTTGACTATATTGCAAACATCTCGTCGAAGCAACCACACAGACAGCGCGATGAAATACAAGGGGTACTCGTGCATGAGATGGTACATTGCTGGCAATGGAACGCTCTTGGAACAGCACCTGGTGGTTTGATTGAAGGGATTGCGGATTTCGCGAGATTGAAAGCAGGGTTAAGCCCACCACATTGGAGGAAGAGAAGCGGAGGAGATTGGGATTCGGGTTATGAGCGCACGGGGTATTTTTTGGAATGGTTAGAAGATACCTGGGGCCAAGGCAGCGTGATGAGTCTCAATAGCAGCTTAAAGGACAAGAAGTATGTTGAAGGGGTATTCTGGGAAAAACTCTTTGGAAAGAGAGTGGAAAAGCTATGGAACGATTACGAGTCGAGCTTGGGAAAAACAGAATCTGGCGAAGAGAAGAGCGCCAGGAGCATTGACCATGAGGACGAAGAAGGAGTTCTTGTCGAGAAAGATGTGGATCTGAAGGAAGCATGTCAACCAGATGATGCGAAGGTAGACAGTACCTACACCACGAGTCTAGAACAATTGTGGCGCGTCCAACGCGCCAAGTGATAATAGCAGAGCCTCACGCGTAATAATCAACTCTAAATGCACACTCTAAATTTGGGTGTTCGTTGCCAAGCACTTGTGAAATCACACACACACACAGAGCTTCAAGTAAACCGGTGCAGCAGCAACGGCTAGAATCTATCTCTAAGTCCTACCTGATGAATAGATATTGCTAGAACGAGAATCCATCTTGCAACGAGGTTCGTTCCTGTACTTGTTAGTCTCGTTGCTCCTGTAAGGCTGCAAACGGTAGGGCGGGAATACCCTTGTACCACCTTGCCTAATGAGGAATAGGCATCTACATATCAACAAGCAAACGCCCTCCCTTCCTCTTACAACTCTTCAACCTTTAACGTTTATCGTGAACCACCCCACCACCCCACCACCCCACCACCCCTGCCCATCTTCTCACAACCACCAAACTCGTCGAGCTTTAACTCCGTGAACTCGCTCACTCGCTACCACTGTTCAGCAGAATCAACTGCTAAGTCAGCGAGTCTACAAAACGCGTTCGTTCCCCCAAGTTTTTTCTTCCCCCTTCATGCTCTTGTTTACACTTGAGTTGCCGTGTTTCCATAAAGTTACCTCACGAACACACTTTTTCAAACCGTAAACTCCTAGAGTTCATTGAGACATAGCTAACTAGACAAACATGGAATCAGTCAAGATCAGAGTGAAGCCTTTCTGGGTCGCTCTTGCCCTTCTCCTGTTCGCTATCTGTAGCGACGGCTACAAAATCCTCTGTTGCTTGACCGCATTTGCGGTTTTTCTATATCACCATCCAGTAATTCGTGCCGAGTTGCAACTCGCGTGCTGGGACTTCCTAGCCATGGAGGCGAAGGCAACAAGTCTCCTCTTCGCTATGCGGAGTGTTCCTGCTGCACAAGATGATACCTTCACTGAGCTAGATGAGCTCAAGAGGAATATCAAACACCGACAAGTGCCTGGTACAGCGATTATACCTCTCTTCAACCTCATCGACTATGCCATTTCGTCGGCTCACTACGTCGATGCTGGTTTTTCCATTCTGGGTCACCTCACCAAACGTCTAATCCTCCAAGAACAGAAGGAGCTACTCATATCCCAAGGCCTCAAGACGCTTCCTTCCATTGTTGACTCTCTGGGTGACCAAACAGATCGCATACGCCAAAGAGCTACCCAGGCGCTGTGTGACTTCTGGCATCTCTCTGCTATGAATGTAGAGCAAATCATCCGGGACACCGCATTGACCAGCGAGATCCCCAAGGTCAAGGAAGCCGGCATGAGATGGATCCTCAAGGTAAGTTCGAAGGCTCAAGACTCGAACACTGCTGATTAGTTACAGATAAGGAAGGAGCATGACATACAATTCAAAAGCTTTGTCCCCGGCGTTATCGACTGCCTAGAAGACCCAGATGAAAGCGTTAGAGAGACAGCCAAAGCCACTATCGTTGGGCTGTTCAGGTAAGATCCGATGCCGACTTTCATGTCTTATATGCCGGGCATTACTTACCGCTCTTAGGTCTATTGCCAATGACCGCGCAAAATACGATCTGCAGAAAGGTCTTCAGCAACATGGTATCAGCCAGAACACTGTCGTCCAAATTTTGACCCAGCTTGGTGTTGCCATTCCAGCAGAGATCGAGCCCGCCACCTCGACCAAACCTCAAGCCACATCCACTGCCAGACCGCCACCCGTCCCGTCCGTTACTTCACAGAACATATCGCGCACCAAACCGCAAATCCTCTCTGCTACTACCTCTCAATCGAGCACTGAGAGCAAACCGGCGGCGACATCTAACAAAACCCCGCAAGCCACCTCTACGCCCCATGCTCAAGAGGTTGGGCCATCTAAGAAGATAGAAACCTCCCACAAAAGGGTAACCAGCGATAGTTTGCCACCAGTGGTCATAACTTCCGTTGCTGAACGCGAAGCCGAGAAATTGGACCCGGCCTACGTTGAGACGGCCCGAGATCTCGAAGACATCTTCCGCGATATGCAGCCTCATTTTGAAGGCAAAGAGTCCGAGCAAAATTGGAGTGCTCGAGAGAAGAGCATCATCAAGCTCAGAAAGATTACCAAAGGTAACGCAACAGGAGACCTCACAACAGCTTACCTTGTTGGCATCAAAGGTCTACTTGATGGTATACTCAAGACCATCAACTCACTGCGAACGACCGTATCTACCAATGGTTGCCATCTAATTCAAGACATTGCCAGAGTCGCTGGCTCTGGACTCGACAATATGGTCGAAATCCTCTTGCCAAATCTGATCAAACTGTGCGCGAATACTAAGAAGATCAGTGCGTCGAACGGAAACATCACCGTCGATACAATACTCGTAAACGTCTCCTACAACATCCGTCTTGTACAGCATATCTGGAACGCGTGTCAAGACAAGAATGTTCAGCCGAGGACCTTCGCCACTGGATGGCTCAAGACCATCATCACCAAATACGGGCAACGCAAAAGCGTCCTCGAACACGGTGGAGGACTCGACCTTATTGAGAAGTGCATAAAAGCCGGCCTTACCGACCGGGACAAGAAGATCCGGGAGAGTATGCGGCCAACTTATTGGGCATTCGCACGTATCTGCTCAGAGAAGTCAGAGCAGTAAGTGGCAGCACATACAGTCCATCAATCTGACAGGTACTAACTACGCTGCTAGTATCCTTGCTTCCCTGGAAAAGAAACAGCAAGACCTTCTGATTGAGGATTCGTCAAACCCAAACCCGCAAAAGGCGGTGGTCGCCGACACATCCATGGTCGCCACCAGAGCCCCAGCATTATCTCGGAGCACCACATCTGTTCCTGCCGCCAAACCCTCCATAAGAGAGACTATCGCCGCACAAAAGAAGCGAGCAAATTTGCCAGATAACCGTTTACCAGATCGCCCAGGATCTGCGGATTCTGCAATCTCATTACCAAAAACCAAGCCATCTTCCAGCACCGTCAGACCTGCAACAGCTGTTGGGTCATTATCGTCGGCACCAGTGCGCCCTTTTAGGATGACACGGAAACCCGACGCAAAAAAGCAGCCAGCGATTTCTCGTACTAACGCTCCTGTGGACTTATCGAGTAGCCATAGCCCACCTGCCGACAAAACGACACATCCCCACGATCCCGCAGAACTTCCCGGGGTCGAGGTTCCCTCAGAACTTGCTACGGTCGAGGCTCCCATGGAGCTTCCTGCAGTCGAGACTTCTACGGAACTTCCTGCGGCTGAGGTTCCCGCCGTGCAAGCTTCCATTGCCGTGGATCCAATTGAAGCAAATCCGGTCAGCAAGCACACCTTTACAGAAACTATGATCGACGCGACTCCGACTAGTAAAGTTGCAAGCGCCGAAGCTCGGCCAGAAGAGACACTGAAGGTTTTTGAGGACCCATTGCCTAAATCAGAGATGATCACCTCACCAGAGCTTTTCCCATCGCCCAATGTTCTTGAAGAACTTCCGGTCAACAAAACAAAAACCAATTCCCTAGAGTCAGAGGGAAAACCGGTCAATACACCAGGAAAGAATATCAACGTCGTTTCTGGTCGCCGGTTGCTCGATAGTGGAATTGTTCGAGTACGCGCGAGGACCCTCGATATCCATGGATTCCGGAAGCTTCAGGGTTTGATCCGAAACCAGGACGACATCTGGGGCGATGGCGCGAAATTTGACGAGTTATTACTCCCTCTACTAGAAACCCTCGAAGAACCGAATGACGAATCAAAGCCAGCTAAAGCATTGGATTTGAAGACGCAGGTCTTGGTCACGGTCCAGCTGATGCTCAAGCATCAACCAAAATTCTTTTCCACAACCTATCCACGCGCACTGTGTGCCATTCTCATCGCCCGAAAACACTTCCAAAGCACTTCGCATATAGTCTATGGTCTCGGAGAAATGTCCAAGCTCATCGCAAAAAGGTGTGAGCCTGAAGACTGCATTAACGCCGTCCTGGATCTACTAGAGACGGAAACCAGTGAGATCCACGAATCCAGCACTCTGTTCATGGGCATGTCTGTACTCGAAAGTTTGCTCTACCGATATGCCGTACCCGGAAAAAGCAACGAATTGACCAGCGAGCAGGAAGTTAGGATGGGAAATTTGGCCACACGATGTTTGGCAGCCAACAGTCCAGATATTCGCCGAGCCGTCCTTCAATACATACTACAATTGAACGACTGCATGAGCGATGAGCGTCACATTTGGAAGCTTTTGGGACCAGCGTGCGAAGACTACCGAGACTTGATTACTTACTACATTGCCAAAAGGGCAGACACAAAAGCACGCGGTTAGCGGCAAGGGATAGATCGATTGTTCGAGTCACCTCTGACTCGTTGACATTTGGATTTGTTTGAAGAGGGCGCTTTAGCGATGGCGCTCGGGAGGCTCTACGATGGTGTTGGATGATGACGAAGTTTTTCTTCTTCCAGGCCTGACCTTTCAGAGCGCAAAAGCGAGTTTACTGAGCTTCAATGCATGTATTAGTAGTCTTCAATTAGAAATGGAATAGACTTGATGTTCCATTCTCCCTGTTCTACGTGATTTCAGGGGTCAGATGCTAAGCAGTCATTTCCTTGGTCAAAATTACACTGCAAGTCAAATGCATAGGATGTTCATTTGGTAACTACGAAACATTGACATACGGCAACATTCCAAATCCCGAGTGATGAATCAGGTACCGCCATTCGAATTTGGAGATTTGCAATTTTCTACCGGCATCCAAACTCTTTTCACTCATGAGAAAAACCTTGTTTCTATGTTTCCAAAGTACAAGAACCACAGACGCCTCTTCGATTATCGGAGCTTATTACAACATCATTGGGACTTGTGAAGGAGCTGGAAGAGCAGAGAATCATTGGGCTGTCCAAATTTTTTCTGCTGGGTACTTGATATGACTTCGTAATGATCGCGGAACCGCTTGGGAAGTAAAGAGGATATATAACCTTCGGTCGGATTAGGGCTTTTGGGGGATATGGCTAGATATGTATGCTGACGTTTATGTGAATATGTGAATACCTGGTGTCATTTCGTCTAGTCACTACGGCGATACTGGACCCAGGTTTGTTACGGGAGTTTTTTTTTCGGGTCTTGTTTATACAGCTATTCGGCATTTGCTTGCTGGAATTTTTTTTGGAGCATGGAAAACAAAGCGATAAATCTGCTTCTAGCTAAAGTATGAACAAATCTTCTCCTCGCTATGAGGAGCGCCCCTCCCGGTCAAACCATTTTCGTCACTGAATCGGATGAGACGAGAAGAGGAATGAAGCATCATTAACTGCCCAGTTCAGTAACTGTTCCTCCATTTGGTCTTGTGGAACAGTCGATCCTCAACCATGACTACTACATGGAAGCCATGTCCCAGCCGACGTCGCATGGATGCGGACAGGAAAGCTTCAATGGTTTCTCTGGTTTCTAATGATCCGAATGTCGGTTGCTCAGCAGCTGAGCCTCTTTACTTTGGGGTTCGAGGAATTGTACGGGGGGCCTGATCATATGGCACAGCATCTAAATATGATAGGCTTTCCAACACTCGTACTACTGTATGTAGGTAATTTACAACGACCACAGCAATCATGAAACATCACGCTGCGAATGGTTTGGGTTGCGGGCTGTGGTTGTCGGAGCCTCAAGTACATTTGCCCTAGAATGATTCTAGGACACGTCTATGCTTCATGTACGTTTGAGATGAGGAATCATTGGCGCCATCTGCATCTGGAGGCTCTTTGGAAGCTGTGGCAGCATGAGACAGGGGGCTTGTTGGCGGGCTATGAGATCTTGGAGTTGGCCGTATCAACTAGCATGTCATGTTGAAGGCAATCTTCGTAACGGAGTGGTGGTAGTTGTCACACTACCAAGAACGACCTCGGAGAAAGTCGACGTTACCGTCATTGTTCGATTATGGACAAGCAGGAGGAAGTTAGGAAGCTAGGAAGTTACTGAATAGGGACGGCGGTGACGATGTGAGTTGGTGCAATCCCACGGGCTCTCGGGCGCTATGGCTTTTGTGGCTTCGCGCCTTGTTCTCGGTGGAGATTGGAGAGGCACGAGAGGGAGTAAGGTACTTATGTTGTGCATAATTGCATATCCGGTGGGGTGCCAAGCTGACAAGCGAGGGTCTGGCCTATGACCCTCGAAACCGTAGCTTCTGGATGTTGGTGTCAGGGAATTGTTTCACGATACGTGGCCAGCACATACAAATAGGGGGGAGTGTAGGAAGGGGAATGAATATCCGAGGAGTGCGTGACGGTCAGGTATGTACGGAATAGTCAGTACGAGTACGAAGTCAGCGTCATGGTTGTTATCGTTGTCATGGTTGTTATGGTGTTGTCTATCCATTTATTGATTACGAGGATATCATCACACGACTTCATTGTCTCAAGGTTCTGACTGAGGTGGTTGCATCTCCCTAAGGTAGGCTTGGGGCCCTCTCAATTCCGTGCGTGGCTTGAGATCAATATACTTTACCTAGAACTACCTACTTTATGTACGGATGTACTGCTCAACCATACACGTCCGTCCGTTTCCATCTGCACCCTGACATGCCACTCTGACAAATATCCCCGCGTCGATCATAAAGTCATGGTCTAATGGTCTCATGGTGAGACGAAGAGAGGAAGAGAAGAAGATCAGCAATTGAATCATGGTAATGATCTTCAGGTAGCAAGGTACTCTCTACTTCGGTAGTGGTGGTAGTTTTCCTATGTAGTTCCAAGTGCCCTAAGAGGCCAAGCAAGTGGTCCGTTACGAACTCGCTGGACGTACTCGTGCAACGTCGTCCTGTAGATTTCTGAAACAAGCCTGCTGAATCCCACTGCAAGGCCCGCCTAAACTCGCCGTGCACCCCCTAGCAAATACCTGAGGTCGATAGTACAGTATGTACAGTATGTATGTATGTAGTACAGTAAAGTAGTCAATCTAACCCTTCCTCTAGGTATCGTACTCTAACTGGACACTAACTAAGACTCCGCGCGAAACGACAAAAAGCACTGACGGATTTGAACCACTTTGATGCGAAAAACGCACTTCATTTTTTCTATCCCGACAATCTTTTGTATATCTCTGTATCACCGCAGATGCTGTGATCGCAGAAGTGTGCGTGGGCCCTGACAGACTAACAGTATACACAGCCAAAAACCCCCCCCATAGTCGACTCCGAACAAGAACCCTTTCCTTCATCGTTCCCCACGCTCTCCTGAACACCCAACACCCAACCCACCTTAGGCTATCCACTCAATCATCTCCGCTTGTGCTGTGCTTATGTACCTATCAGGCAGAGCGGCTGTCATCGCGCATCCCTCTTGATCGGCTCTCGAATCATCTGGCCTGACGGAGACGGGTCTCTGGGTACACTCGTTTGCCGTGGGGTACCTGAACGCTGCTGACTCCTGGAACAAAAAGTGGTCGTGGTCGATCGCCCTAGTTCAAATGACTGCTTAGCGGAGGAGGCTCATTGTCCACCTCGACGCCCGGTCTTCAAACACAGTCTTTACCTTTGATGCAATCCTTTGAACGTCTACCTAACCCACCACATCATGGCGATGGCGATGGCGACGGATTCGTCGAATGGGTATCCCGAATCTCCCATGGAGCAGGATGACAATCCGTACCCGTGCAAAGGTTGCGGCGAGGTACAGCCCACGCCACTTATTCACTCTTCAGCGGCATCCCCCCAATTCTTGGTTCAGCCCCCATGACTAACGGCTCTTTGTGTGATGTAGATCTTGGAGGAAGGCAAGGCTTTCGAACTCGGTATGCTTCATCCCAAATGGTTTCATTGCGATGCCGATATACTGAATCTCTTCCAGCGGGCAATCGTTGGCATATCGACTGCTTCCGCTGCAACACCTGCGCTACCCTCCTTGACTCCGACGCCAACCTTCTCCTCCTCGGTGACGGGTCGCTCATCTGCAACAATTGTACATATAGCTGTAGTGCATGTGGCAACAAGATTGAAGATCTCGCTATTCTTACCGGAGAACAAGCCTTTTGTGCAACCTGTTTTCGATGCCGGAACTGTAAGAAGAAGATCGAGAACCTCAAATATGCGAGGACTTCACAGGGGATATTTTGCATGGAATGTCACGAGTCGTTGATGCAGAGGCGAAGGAAGAAGACGGCAACAAAGCACGGCGCAAGCCGCCACAAGCATCGCGACCCGGCCTTAAATAATACAATGTTGTTGGACAAGTCTCTGCCGAAGCTGCCGCCGAGTGCTATCGACCGTAACGTCTTTTCTCCTGATGTGGACAGTCTACCGTCCGATGGAACTTCGGACACGCCCACAGAACTACCTCGTATTTCGCAGAAGAAGCCTGGGAACTCGAGATCAAGTTCATACTCAAGCCCTGCTACAGAGGGAGTGCCACGTTCCTCGCACAAAAGGCCCACCAATTCGAGATCGAGTTCTTCGAGGAGCGGCAAACGTGAGAGGTCACCCACTGCGCCTGAGGAGGAACAACACGGTATGACGGGCTGGATCCCATATATTTGAAATGGCTTACTGAAAATTCGTAGAAAACCTTGTCCTACCCTCTACGTCTTACAAAAATAATAGACATTCTGCCATTTCACAACAATCGAATATATCTAGCAATGGCGAAGATTCATACATCCCAATGGCGCTTGATCTTGGTACAGCCCCTGGGCCCTCTCCAATGGCCCTGAATCAAAGTTTCGAAACCCAGGGAGAGAACGTTAAACAGCAAGTCACTGAGAGCAAGCCTGGTTCGCGCGACTATTTTGATACTAAAACCTCCAACACGCCCTCGCACAAGATCACGCAGAGCTTTGAGATTAGTCAAAGCTCGCCACGTTCGGGTTCCCCACGAGGCTCTCGACACTCCTCCCAGCCAAGCAGTCCACATATAGCATATCAAGAGATTGGTCGCGACCCCTCATTTGATATGGTTGAAAACGTACGCAAGAGAAGAGACCAGGGTGTCACGAATAACTCCATCGCTGCTATCGCAAACGAAAAGCTAAGGGATTTGCCTGGTGGTGGACCTAGTCCCCGTCTGAACGGTGAGATACGGAATGGCAAGTTCATACTGCAAGAGGTTCCTAAGAACAAAAAGAACGGAGGGTCTGCGAGGAGCTCCAAGTCTGACGGAATGTCGCCAATGATAGACACCTCGGTAGGTCCGCCCCAATCCAAGTCGGCGCCTGCCTCTGCAGCCACCCAGGTCAAAGAGCAGCAGGTCCCTCTCTTATCCAACGATTCTCCAACTTCTTCACGGCATGATGGGAACAACGGCTCGCCACATACTGCACAGGACTCCAGAAGTAACGGCAGCGGTGCAACCGACTCTCCAACATCCTATTCATCGCCTCTCAATACGCAATTACCTACTCTACCGCAACGGCATGACTCTTTAGCCAGACACGCAACAAGCAAGAACTCCAACGCAAGACGAGAAATGGGTGCTGGCTCTGCTGCGAAAATATTGACCAACATGAGGGATATCGAAGATGAAAACAAACCACTGTCGGCGCCGCCAGCTATAGGGACTCACTATTCGGCAACAACAGGTGAAGGTGTCAATGGAAATAGAGCGGCTTCAAAGCATATGGACTCTCCCTCATCAATCAGCACCGCCGAAATACCTTATCTGCCTCCGCGAGCTCGCGATCGAATTATGCTTGCAGATGGTTCGTCTACTGACTCTTTCGTAACACCTCGGCAGCCCCCACATCCACCAGTAGGAGCTCTTAAAGCAAGAAACGAGTCTGTCAGTACACTGAAATCCGATTCGACACGTAATGGTGATCAGCCTGCATCCCCAAGATTGCCGCGGTATCATGCTGGAGGCGACTTCTCCATGGAAGAGGACATGGCCCGTATATTGGGAAACGAAGAGCACCAGGATCATTCGTCTTTCCTACGTCGGGTTTCCAATTCAGTCCGCCACGCGAGAAGCTACAGTGATCGAGGGACTCGCCTATCTAGAGAGCATAAATGGCCGCCCAGATCCCCTCTCGTTGGGTCGTCTGACAGGGCGTTTGACCGTGAAATTAGTAGCCCAATATCATCATCGCCTGAGACCAGAGAGGAGCTTATCTGGTTTAAGAATGAACTTCGCCGAGAGAGGCAGAAAATGGTCGAAAGGGATCAAAGGGTTCAGGAGCTCGAAGCTGCTCTTGAAGCCAAGAATAGCATAAAGCAGATGAATACCGAATTACGAGAGAAGCGATCGACTATGGTCGTCCTAGACACTCAAAAAGAGATTGTCATTCGCGAGCTTGAGGTATTGACGGAGCATATAGCAGCAACAAAGAAGAGTGGAGAGCCTTTGGATCTCGGAAAGATGAGCAATTTGGTACTTCGGGAGTTCGCAGAGTCTTTGCAAAAGTTGAAAGATTCTTTCGCGCCTCAGATCGAGGATCTCACACAAAAGAGAAATGAACTCATCGAGGAAGTTTCGGACTTGACTCAGCTCAAAGATAAGAACTTTCAGGAATTCGAGCAGCTTTCGCTGAAAAATGCTCAGCTGGCAGACCTGAACAACCAACTTGTCCACCAAATCCAAGAACTCTACAAAGCCAATGCAGGCCCTTCGTTAGATGTAGTACGACCTCCTCCAAACGGTCTCGGCATTTACGCAAACCATCAGAAGGACAAGTCCAACGCATCAATGGACAGTCGCGATATGCGGCCTGAAAGCAACATGACTGGTTCAACCGTTGTTCATGAACAAGACTTTCATTCTGCCACCATGGTAGCCCCACCACAGGTAGTCAAAGTTACGGGTCCGAAGAAGTTCAACTGGAAAAAGGGCGGACACAATGTGGCAAAGGGTGTCACAAAGGGCATAAAGGGCGCATTCACCTCGAATGATCAGAACAAATATCAACGGGACGGACCATTTACTGAGGGCACGCCTTATGGATCAATGGCGCAGAACCAGGATTATCCTGTTGGGAGCTTGCCGAAATCGCAAAGCCATGACCCTTCACGTCAAGGCTTCGGTTTTTTTGGAGCTCAGAAACCAAAGCCTCAATACTGGAAGACCGTCTCCAACGGTAGTACGCCCACCGTCCATAACGAAGGCCACACAGGTACGCCTCTGAGCTCTTCTGCTCTCCCTACACAGGGACCCTCAACTAATACAAAACTAGCCTTATTTGGCTCCGAGCTTGAGCACCGCGCAGACTACGAAAGGGTAGGTATACCTGGTATCGTGATGCGCTGTATCCAAGAAGTCGAGCTTAGAGGTACATCTTCCAGTGTTCTTGATATCCGTTATTGTTACAAAGCTGAATTGCAACTGTAGGCATGGACGTCGAGGGCATCTACCGCAAATCCGGCGGCAACTCTCAAATCAAAATCATCCAGGAAGGCTTCGAACGGAGTAATGACTTTGACATTTCCGATCCTGACCTTGACATCAATGCCGTTACCAGCACTCTAAAGCAGTACTTCCGCAAACTTCCCACCCCGCTCATTACTTACGACGTCTACGACAAACTTCTCGACTCCGCTTCCTCGCAATCGCCGTCGAACCTGTCCCCCGCGGAGAGGGAATTAAGAGTCGAAACCATGCGTGTGGCGATTAATGAACTCCCTACTAGACACAGAGATTGTCTTGAGTTTCTGATTTTCCACCTCGCAAGGGTGGTGGAGAGAGAGAGGGAGAATTTGATGACGAGTTTGAACGTGGCGGTGGTGTTCGCGCCGACGGTGATGAGGCCAGAGAGCGTGACGAGGGAGATGAGCGACATGCAGGCGAAGAACATGGCGGTGCAGTTCCTGATTGAAAATTGTCAGGGTGTGTTCTTGGGCGGAAAGGGTGATGAGGGGAGTGAGCGATCAGGGAAAGGCAGTGGCCTATGAGAGTGTGAGGTAAGAATGCATGGGAATATCACAAGGGCATCACGGTCGATTTTACCTATACCCAGGATGCGTAATCTTTTTTTCGAATGTGACAAACACGCTGGACGGCATTACCATTCGCTATCTCCATCACGATGGAAGAGGGGAGTCATCTTCTGTTTCAGACGATACTATCAACGATTTTATTTCGAGTACGATACCCGCGGAGCGTGGAATCCAGACCATCGCCAACATCAACGACAAATGTACAAAGAAATGACAGAATGAAGTGTCAAAACTCGTTTTCTATGTTTCAGCTATGCGTTCTTATTTTCGACCACCCTCGACAGCGCTTTAGCGAGTTTTTACTGTTGTGCTATCTACGAGATACCTCCCATGTTTGGACAAGGCCTTTTGACAGGATACTATTTGCGTGTGCGAGATACCTTAGCTAGCGGTGCTTTGAACCGTGTACGTGTCCAAGATACCTCCGCTAGGGGTTTAATTTGAATAGGTTGAATGGGCTGTGGGAGACTCGGGACTACTATGCTGTCGGCTGTGGCTGTGGCTGGCAGGCGGCCGAAATCTAGATCCTAGAGCTTCTTCAGCATGTCTAGATTTTTACAGAAAGTCCTAGTCCCAATACCTGTGTATCTCCCAGAGTTTTGAAGCTAATCTCTGGTCACCACTGTGCCTGACATGCATGGCTTCTGCTCGGTATGAGCTACAACAGGTGGCATAAGTCCGTCATTAAAACTAAATCTTTGATTAACGACTTGAAACCGACACTGGAAACTTTGCAACAATGAGGTGAGAGAAGTAACCAAATCTCTTGAAAGTTCGAACATCATACCTTACCTTATGTAGTTGGTTTCCGAATTGGGGGAAGCGTGTTGATTAGATAATGATCGCGTAACCCATAATCGCGAACCTTGACAAGAACGTTATCCATCTGCGGGATCACGGGGATCAAATCCAAAGCAAGCAGTTTCTTTTGCACAGGCTCACTTCCCAAAAAACACTGCTAAATCGCATCGATGTCACGCGCAAGCACTTCTTCCCAGCGTAACCTAACACTAACCGAAGAGCTGGAGAAGCTGGAACAATCCATCACCTTGACCCTCCAAGGTATTCCCCCCCCCCCTCACTAAAACGAGGTACATACTAACGATCCCTAAAGAAATCGACCATAATTTCAGCCGCGCCCATCGAATCGTAACGACGAGCATCCTTCCTGTTGTTGAGCAGTACGCGGAACATTCCAAGAACGTCTGGGAGAGCTCCAAAGTAACCCTACTACTTTCAACTTTCGTAGCATTGCTAACCGCTCCGTCGCCCAAAAGTTCTGGAAACAATTCTTCGAAGCCTCGGCCAACGTCTCCCTGTCCGGATACGAAGAGCCCCCGGCCGAGGACGACACAGTCACAGATGACACCACCCAGACTACTCCCTCCTCTTCACACTATGCCTCTCCATCACAACCTCAAGACGATACCTTGACTCCCGACAACCACCATCACCCTTACCGCCCCACACCCGCCGCTGCCGCCGATGACTCCACCCTTTCGACCTCTCCAGCCCACAGCACCCCCCGCCCCGCGACCAAAAACCCCACCTTAGCCCCGTACTCCTCCCCTTACGAAACCCTTAAGCAGGAAATTCTCCCCCCATCTTCCGTCTCGACCTCGAATCCACCAAGCACACCCCGCCGGCAACCCCTCTCATCGGAATCAATACAATCCTCGCCTTTCCTCCCGCCTTCTACGGCAAGGCATAGGACCCCAGCGGATGATCCCCTGCTACATAGGATTCTGGACAAGAACTGGAGGATACAGGCTACACCGCATACTCAATCTAGAACCCTGCCTTACCGGAGCGGAAAGGAGGCGGAGACACCTCTACCCAGCACGCGTAAAACCGCTTCCGCAGACCCATCGTCTGTGGAGTCTAGTCCTGCGGCTCCAGCGCCGAAATTGCATGCTGAGATTTTTGACTCTCCTGTCAGAAGACCAAGGGTACCGGGGGTCAGCGTCTTGACGCCTGCGAAAGGGGGCACAGATGCTTCTCTGCTAAAGGGGCTCGGAGGGGGGAAGGGAGGGGCAGGGGCTGGCATTTGGGATAGCGATAGTGATGAGGATGGGCTGGAGGCGGGAATGAGTCCGCCGAAAACGATGCAATTCCATGTGCCGCAAGGACGGCTGTTGAAGACGCCTGGTAAGTCCATGGTGTTCCCTGTGATTTTGTTTCAGGGTCGGCTAATCGTTTTTTGTTTGTGTAGCGAGAGAAGCGTCAAAGCAGATAGTTAATGATTTGCTGCTTACGGCTGGCGGAAATGTGACATCCGATTTTGAAAAGGACGATGAGGATAGTCCGAGTGTGGTGAGGCGGGGAGGGGTGCTGGAAGATGATACGTTCTAACGAGACTAAGCACGCAGAAGGGGGGAGCTGAGTTCTGGAACAGTCCTATTCGGTCTACTTGAGACTTGAGATGGCAGCCGATAATTTGATAGTGAGCCTTAACGATGAATCTGGAGGCATTATCAAATCTGCAGCTGTAAATATCTGGCTGATGATTGAGATGGCAAATGCGTGGGACTGTGGATACGCGAGATACTCTCTGTGGCATATTGACAACAGGGTCCAGAGCTTGTTGTATCTAAGTGGCTTGGCAGATGCGGCAACTCGATGACGAGTCACTCAGCCGCCAATCTACTCACTACCTGTTGGTAGCCGCCTGCCCCAGGTACAACTACGAGAGGAGTCTTTGGTAGCCCTTACAGCTCGTGCTTCAGGGTTTTCTACTTTTGTAAAGCTCAACACAAGTGCCTTAAGCAAAACTCATTCAATATGCCAGCTGCACCGCTGGCCAAAGGTAGATAGATATTGATCTACGATCGAAATCCACCTGTGGATTGGTCTTTGATGTAGCTACTCTCTCGTACCTCTACTAACATAATCCCCTCAAGGCCTAATCATCTCCCTCTCCGTTCTCTTCGCCGCCGGCCTCGCCGTCTACGAAAACCCTCAAGTCCGCCAGTGGGTCGATTCATCCCGCCGCAAAATCGCCATCGCCCTGCATAGCCTTGGCGACGAAATCACACCTCCATCCAACTTCCAGTCTTCTTCCCCAGACGCGTCTACCCGTGAAGATGACAGTCCGGAGGCTGTCGTGCGGAGATGGAAAGCCAGACAGGAAATACTAGAGAGGGGCAAAATGATGGAGGAAAGACGGAAATCGAAACAAGACTCTACTACAGGGAACGCCAGGAGTTTCGATGACTTGGTGGACAAAGATGGCGCGCTGAAGAGAGAGGAGGAAGCTGCGGCCAGGACAACGGCTGCAGAGACCCAAGCCGAAGCCGAAGCCTCAGGCCTGCACAAGCGGAACACTGAGGTGGCGGGTGCCGCACTCGGTTCTACTCTTGCCAACCCTTTTGCAGACGAGACACACACCGACGCCTATCCCGCCGCATCAGCAAACACCCCAAACCACTTATCTCGCTCCAGCACCGCCACCCTCCCAGCCGCCGACTCTCCCCCACCAGTTCCACCGAAACTCCCCCTTCACCCGCCCCAGCCCCAACCCCACCACCTCATCGACACCGACGACACATCCACGCACCACTCTGAACAACTCATCGACCTCACCCCCACCACCTCCGCCTCGTCCGCTACCGCAGATCTAGAGACCCACCCGCCCTCAAATTACTGGTCCGTGCACGAATGGGCCGAGAACACCGCTCCGTCCTTTTACTCCCCACCACAATCCGAAGCCGGATCCCAACACGAGAACTCGTCGCAGGGTTCGGGGGAGCATGCGAGTCAGGCGGGGAGTGAGAGCGATTTAGATGTTGTGAGCGAGGTTAGTGAGGGAGTGAGGACACCAGGGAGTTGGACCGAGGTTGGGAGTGTGGTTAGCGAGGAGTATTGATTGGTTGGGGAGGGGGTATTGAGGAGCAGGTTATGGGAGGAGTTTTTTGTGCGGTGTTACGAGGGATGTGTTGGTTGAAAGGTGGGGGAATATTTCAGGCAACACTTGTGGGCATGCATTTTCGAAAGGATCAATGTTGATAACGCACCAGTTCTGAAGAAGTTAGGACTGATTTGGGTGGACTCGACTCATCCATTCAACCCCATCCAACCCTCTGCACAATCCTTCCCCCCCCGGCTGCCTTCTAAATCCCCCAAAACCCCCCAGCATCCACCCCACACCCCCCTTCCCCCTTCCCCCTCGGCCCCCTTCTCTATCTATCTATCCTTCCTTCCTCCCCCCCCTCCCCCCAATTTCTCCCACCAACCTCCTCTCCCCCACCAGCAACCAGCAACCCAGCCCTCTAAAGCTTTTGCAACCGCAAGCTTACGCGGATGAGGAGTTGATGGGAGGGGTGGCCTGGATGAAAACGAGAATGGGCGATCCGGGGCGAGATGCGGGGGATTGCAACAGTGATATGGAATACGAGTACCCAGGTTTTGCAACTGAAATCTGCCCCCTTTTCTCTCTTTACCCCCAAAACCACGGCCGGCTGGCCAACCAACCAGCTAGGAAGAAGGTCGCCCTCTTTTTAGCTCTGTTGATAGACTGGCACTAGACGCCGCGGAGAGATATGTTGTGCAAGGTCTGTGTTGGGCGGTGGGATTTCAGGAGGTGTGGTTTTGATGAGGGGGGTTGATTGGGGGGAATGCGGAAGTGGAATAGGGGGTGGGGGTAAGGAGGGGGGGGGGGTCTTCTTGGAGAGATATCTTTGGACTGTTTGGGGGCGTGGAGGAGGGGTTGGGGGATGAGACGAAGTAGTGCGTGTGTGTGTGGATGAACTTTGAAGATTCTGAGGGGTGAGAGGAAGAAGAAGGGGGTTAGAGCTGGAGTATAGGATGGGAATTGTTCGGTATAGAACTGCCCCCCTGTGAGATGGCCAAAAGCGCTCATATTCCTAATGATGAGAGATTGAATAGGTTGATTGATTTCGAGGATTGCGCTTATCGCTACCGGGAAAAAGTTGGGTTAGGGAGAATGAGGATGAGTTCGTTTGGTAAAAGTGCCAGTTCAAGGAGGTTCCGGTTGTGCAGAGCTTTCTTGATGGTGGTGGGATAGATTCAGTGTGTCCACCCTTTGCTGGAAGTAGAGACTAAGGTTGATTCAGGAGAAGATAGCGAACCAAGAGATTCCCGCCCTTTCGAAAATGAGAGAGAAATATGAAAAGATAATGGTGGAGTCGGTCATGCTCTCCGTAGGAAACCCCCGGAGTCCACCCCGTTCACCCAGAATATCGTTACACCCAGATGTCGTTAAATGCTTTGAGTCAACCCAACATGCCCGTTTCAAGTCACAGAGAATTAGGTATTTCAGAGCGTCTGGATCTGGAATCAGCGAACCGTTAAGTCGTACGCCTAGGTTGACCATATGGATTCTGCGTGCCGCAGTGTAGGTCCTAATTTATAAGGAAGAATTAAAGTTAAAGAATAAACGCGATTTTTTGATTAATATTGAAGTGCAAAGTGCAGAGAGGAGTCTGACCAGGAGCCAAAGGCCTCAGCCGCCGGCATACTGGGAAGAGAAGACGGTCTTTCGAGTCTGCGTCGTTGAGTGATGTCTGCAGACTAAGGTATGCAGTATTGGAAAGGTCAGAGCCGTCCGCTATTTCAAGCAATGCCGAATTAGGCCATCTAGAACACGAGCCTCAAATCAACCATTGTATCCTATTTCATACATACAGCTAGCATTCGATACCAATAGTCTCCTATTGACACCTTCATGCGAACCAGCAGGACTCGGCGACTAACATAATTACCCTGGCACAGCGGGATTAACCTTTTCCAATCGCGATGCCCTAAGGGTGAAACGCATTATGCACCTCGATAGCCGCTCGCATGGTTGAAGACCTTGCAACGCTCGTGGCTAAATCTCGATCGCATGTATCGGCAGCCGGCTTGCTTGTGCTAGTGAAAGGAGGCACGGTCAGTGGCAGTGGGCTGCACGATGGGTCCTGTTTCGGCCCAGCTGAAACAATGTAGGAGCTATGACCACGAGTAGGCTCGATTGTTTAATAGGTCTCAGGAATGGAGTAGCGATAACCACGGTAGTGACAGCTCTGCAAAGGTAGCGTAGCAGACCTGTGGTAGACTCAGCCCAAGGCTTGGACATGAACTCTGAGTGACCTGGGCGGTGTAACGCAGAAGCTTGCAGGTACATGGTCAAAACCTGCGCGTTCTCAACATGCATCAAGCTCATTCATTCATCACCCTCTTCACTTTCTCCAGCAAAACCTTGCTTTCGCGACCCAGCTTCCTCTGACCGTTCTTCCCCCCTGTTCTTGCTTTGGCCATTGCCTTGCGGAATCTCTCCCGCTCCTCGATCTTCTTTTGCCGCTGCACTCTGCTATCCTCAAAAGCCCTCCGTCTAACCTCAGCCACTTCTCTACGCTCCTGAGCCAGACGTTCTTCTTTCTCAAAGGGCACAGGCTTGGGCTGTTTAGGTCTACGGTGTCGCTGGGCCTCAACTCTCTCCGTATGCGTGGGCTGTGGTTGCACCTCTGGTTCGTCTAACATGGCTTGTCTCTCAGGATGAAGATCGAGGGTCGCGGGTGCCTCTACCTCGAGCGAGGGAGCTGTAGTGAAGGCTTTTGAATCGTCCTGTAACTCTCGCTCTTTGAGCTTGGCGTAGGATTTCTTGACCTTGGCTTTGCGTATAAGGTCATGCTTGATCTTCTGAACTATCATCTAATTAGTGAAAGTATCCATCCTCAATTGATTGACGTGACGAACCTTTCCGCCTGTGTGTTCCATCAGGTAAGTTTGCTGGAACAGAGAAGCCTTTTTTTAGCTTCGTTAGCTTCTTTGACGCATCTTTTGGCTCAACACCAGGATCCGTCTTTTCGTGCTTCCTTTTTGGCGCCATTATGAGACCCGAGATTATGATGGTCTACAAGGTGCTGTTTTTGTTGCTTGAGGCAACTATGCTGATAACCAAAAGGTTTGCTCGCATATGTAAAGCAAAAGTACGCCATAGATTGCCGAGATCTCTATCTACTAGCGTGTGTTACTAATGCAACCACTCTACGCGTCAAACCGCGTATCTCAGCGCGTTGGACTCTAGAACTTAGCATTCAGCTTCAACGTCGTCCCTTTACACTCCACTCCTAGAACAATTACAGAACAGCAAAATGGACGGCCTACCACTCCGCGATGAGGAAACGAGAGATCGTGTCAGGCTCGCTGAGGAATTTCTCGATCCACGTAAGCAACTATTGGAGCCGATTCCGAATAGAAGCTAACTCCTACAGATGATCCCGCTGCTCGAAGGTCCATCTTCCCTTGCCAATGTTGAGCCAGAGCTAAATCTTACACAGCTACCGCGCCGACATAATTCTTATGCTCAATCGGGGCCAGCGAAGACTGGTTGTACGTAGAAACCCCATTCTTGCAGGCGCAGAACGCTCATCCTACGTCAGGTCAATCTAGATGATATTAGGACGCATAATAGAGAGTTGTCAGATGGGTAAGTCTCTGGAGGGTGGAATTGATATATGGGCTGAGGGGAAGTCGACAGACTACTACAGTCGCCTTTTGACTTCTGCCAAGCCTTCGATGAAGCTCTCCACCAGTTCATTACCGCTCTACCCAATCGACCCGCCAAAGAGTCTTCCAAAGATGTTGTATATAGATCACCTCTCAATCTTACTTAAATACAGCTGAGAAAAGGGACAGGTGTACTACTGCGCCTACATAGGCAGCTTCGGCGAATTCTCCTGTAACCCGCGAACGCTCAGCTCTACTCATCTAAATCGCATGGTATCTCTGGAGGGAATTGTCACTAAATGCTCCCTGGTCCGTCCAAAAGTGATAAGGAGTGTTCACTGGAATGAAAGAAAAAACATGTGGCACCAGAGGACGTATAGGGATCAAACAATGACTGCCAATGGCGCTGCAAGTACTAGTGTATACCCTCAGGAGGACGAGGATGGGAACCCAGTAAGGTCTCTCATGGTCAGAACAAGCTTTGTCAATATTTAACCTATCATAGCTGATTACCGAGTACGGATACTGCACGTATCGAGACCACCAAACAATATCCATACAGGAGATGCCAGAGCGAGCGCCTGCAGGTCAGCTTCCTCGAGGTGTGGACGTCATCATGGACGACGACTTGGTGGACCGAGTAAAGCCAGGGGATCGTATACAACTCGTCGGAATCTATCGATCGCTGGGAAACCGTAATGCAGGTGCCGGTAGCGCGCTGTTTCGTACTCTGATACTGGCGAACAACGTCATATTACTTTCGTCCAAGTCTGGTGGTGGCATTGCTCAATCGACAATTACCGATACAGATATTCGAAACATCAATAAAATCTCAAAGAAGAAGAACGTCTTCGAGCTGTTGTCTCAATCGTTAGCACCTAGTATCTATGGCCATGACCACATCAAGAAAGCCATTCTACTCATGTTACTGGGAGGCATGGAGAAGAATCTGGACAATGGAACGCATTTGAGAGGAGATATCAATATCCTAATGGTAGGTGATCCATCGACCGCAAAATCGCAGCTGCTGCGCTTCGTCTTGAACACGGCGCCACTTGCCATCGCCACAACTGGAAGAGGGTCGTCAGGCGTTGGTTTAACGGCCGCGGTCACCTCTGACAAAGAAACCGGGGAACGTCGCCTAGAAGCCGGTGCCATGGTCCTAGGAGACCGAGGCGTTGTCTGCATCGACGAGTTTGACAAGATGAGCGACATTGATCGAGTAGCCATCCACGAGGTCATGGAACAACAGACGGTCACCATCGCCAAAGCAGGCATTCACACATCTCTCAACGCTCGATGTAGCGTAATAGCAGCCGCGAATCCCATCTACGGCCAATACGACCCGCACAAAGATCCTCACCGAAATATCGCTCTACCCGATTCCCTTCTCTCCCGTTTCGATCTCCTGTTCGTAGTCACCGACGACATCGACGACGCCCGCGACCGACAAATATCCGAGCACGTCCTCCGAATGCACCGATATCGCCAACCCGGCACCGAAGAAGGAGCCCCAGTGCGCGAACAACAACACCAAACCCTCGGCGTCGGCCTCGATGACGAACAAGACGCCAATCAACCCACCCAGGTCTACGAAAAATTCAACATCATGCTCCACGCCGGTGTCACCGTGACCTCTGGCCGCGGCAGCGCGCGCAAAGTCGACGTCCTCAGTATCCCCTTTATCAAGAAATACATCCAATACGCCAAACTGCAGCGCAAACCCGTCCTGACCAAAGGCGCCGCCGACCTCATCGTAACCACCTACTCCGCCCTGCGCAACGACGAGCTCGAGGGAAACCAGCGCAAGACTTCCCCCATGACAGCGCGTACCCTCGAAACCCTCATCCGCCTCTCAACCGCCCACGCAAAAGCCCGTCTCTCCCACCGCGTCGAAGAAAAAGACGCCGAAGCCGCGGAATCGATCCTGCGCTTCGCCCTCTTCAAGGAAGTCGTCGAGGACGAGCGCAAGAAGAGACGCAAGGTCAGCCGCGCCGACGACGCCATGTCGACCGACTCCTCCTCGGACGATGACGACAACGACGACGACAACCAAAACGAGCGTGACGCGCGAACAAGAAACGGCACCACCCCCCGCACCCCCCGCCGCAACGGCACCCACGCCGCCCAAACCCGTAGCATGGGCGCCACGAATGGCTCCGAAAATGACGACGACGACGACCTCTACACCGCCAGCCCGCGCACCACCCAACCAACCACCAACGGCACGCGGCCCACCCAATCCTCATCCCGCATGTCCATAGCATCTTCGCAGCCAGCATCCCAACTCATTACTTCCCAAACCGACGATTCCCAGAACCAAGAGACCCTCGCCGTGCCGCAAGTTTCAGCAGCGCGCCTTCGCGTCTTCAGATCTACGCTCGGCCAGCTTCTCAATACGGCCTTGTTCCAAAACGACGCCGCGGATGTCGGACCACTGGTGGAAGCGGTGAATCGGAAGAGGCCGGCTGGGGAGGAGACGTTTGGGGCGGAGGAAGCGAGAGGTGCGCTGAGGGAGATGGGGGAAAGGAATGAGATAATGTGGGTTTTTTTCCATTGTGTTGCTTACCGTTGATTGTGTGGATTGAGTTGCTGATGGATTTTGGCGCCTGCAGGTATCAGGAGAATGATGATGTGGTGTATAAACTCTGATTTGTGATGGGAGGTGGAGGGGAGGGAAGGGGTGCGTTTTGAGTTGGCGCTGGGGTGTACGGTTTTGCATGAGCTGGGTGTGTTTGAATTGGCGCAAAGGAGGACAGGGTAGTTTCATGTTAGCGATCGCAAATGATTTACAATCTTATCAAGCAATCCAAGCCCTGGGAATTCAACATTGAGAGCCCACTTTTGCTGTTATAACCCTCAGGAGAAACGTGAGGAGCTTGCAAAGCCTCTGAACCCCCTACGAAAATGCTCTGAGAAATTACCTCATGCTCTCATACATTTAAGGAGACTCAGAAACGGTATCTGAACGAGGGCAGTAGCAAAGCAGGAGAGGGTGGTGAGGGGTGTTCTTTAGGTGACAGTTCTAAAGCGACAAGTAACAGATTGTGAGAGGAGCCATTGGTTATCATCCTTTCTTTCCAGACAGACATTTGGGGAGGTCAGGAATGAGAAACACTGTACAAGAAGCTTTTGACGAAGCCAACAGCTCCGATGATGCGTGTATCAGTAAACGTATGTTAAACAAGACCTCAAGAATAGAAGCGAGATACAAGTCAAATACAAGGAGAGTTGATAAAGAAACCGAAACGAATACAATGAACGTAAAGAGAGTGTGACGTTATAGAAAAGACACCAGGTACGAGAATTGTCCAATTTTAGACCTGAAGCTTTGTCTAAGCCAGTAGCAGGTTGCTGAGCCTCCATGGCTTGCTTATTCAGTACCCTTGGTCAACAGGGCAAAACAGCATTGAATTCTATTTTTGCTTCGAGGCGAAAATGTACTCGGCGAGACGAGTGGACGTCCTACCTCGTTTGGGGGCCGTTTCAGGGACGCTGAAGCATCTTATATGTACCAGCAAGATAAGCGAGATAATGTAAGGGACTAGCTGGTGAGATGGATTGACAAAGATGTTAGTGGTAGGATAACAGATGTAATGGTAGATGGTTGAGGTGAGCAATTTTGCATCCTAGAATTTACGCGTCGAGAGACTGCGAAGGTACACAATGTTCAGGCCGTGAAGACGTTTCAAGTTTGAGTGTCACACGGGGGGCTTGGTCCGGTGTTTTGGGGTGATTCTTCAACAAGCGTAACGTTAATTGAAACTGAAACTCGATGGCGACGAGGTCCAAAAATAAATAATTCTCGCTTAAGACAAGGGCCGGCGCTGATACACGTATGGGACACTTTCAGGTCTTAAGGTGATTTCACCGGTACCTTGGATGGCCTGTGATGTGGGGATCGCAGGGAATACTTGGGGGTTTGATCTTGACCCAAGCGCAGTGCGTCTCTGCAGAATGATATTGAGCATTGTCGAGCATTGTTGCGCCCACATGTGGGTGATACAGCACATTGATCAGCAATTTGCCTTCCCCGAGGCGTTACTCATCTCCTCTTCAGCCAGGAGTCTCTGGCAGTTTGTCTGGGTACACAAGAACACGGATGCAAGGCTCCCTGATACACAAAACACATCGTGCAGGACACAAGTATGTACAGTATGCTCGGTCCCTGACAGCCGAAAGAAGTCAGGACAACCTGCGGGCTTGGACAGATACTGTAGGTACATCCTCACGGCTGCCCCGCATTTGGACCTACGCGGAAGAGGGGAGTTTTCTAGGTCTTGGATTCTTGAGTCTTGACGCGAATTCGCGAGAATTAAACTCCCGCTGTTACGATGATTGGGACTGAAGCTTGGGATGTTTAGTCGCATAAAGTCTCCAAACCATCCCTAAAGTTAGCGGTTATCAAACAGGCTCAACCTAAGGTACTCATAGGACCGAGCGAGGTAAGGTACATTACTAGGTACGTACGTATGTTACGGTATTTCACTACTGTACCTTAGGTTAGTCTGCTGGCTTCCCAGATCCGGCCACCGTCGAATTAGAGAGGGGCGCTTTTTCAATCCTTGCGGACCTGTCACGCATTCTTTTACACATTGCCAACCGGACCAATCACCACTAGAATATCAGCGCACGACGACAACGTCGAGGTTGGGACCGAGACGCCACTTCAACGCGAGAAAATATCTTCCATCAACACGAGATGATTCCGGATCCGGTCGAGAGCTCAAAGCACACGTCGGTGGCCGCTATACAGCCATCTTTCACGCGCATCATGATTGGCATTACATGATCGGAAGGGTTCAAGCGGGTTGTCTTTCTGAAGCCTCTGTCAAAAGATCCATGGTTCGGAGACGTACTCGATACCAATACACCATTCTATCCAATCAAATGGCGGTGAAGTCGGTGTTGGGTCAGCCGGACCAGGGAACAGAAGATCTCGACAATATTTGGTACTTGGTGGTAATTACCTGGACAAATTGTCGCGAATTCCTACCAGAATGTGCCGAAGCGAGTGTCACTAGGAGAACCACGATCCTGTGGGATTGATGCGTCTATGAGATGTCAAGGAAATCTTAATTCTCGCAATGGCGCACCCTGACTCACGGCCGGAACAAAACCAGCGCCATACTGCCAGAGCCAATAATAATAATAATAACAATACTTTACCTAGGTCGGTAGCAGCATCAGACAGAGGAACACCCTAAGATACGGTGAATACCAACGTGCATGTTGAGATGCTGGCAGTCATCATCGAGGCCCAGATCCGGTGTGAGAGATAGTGTAGCCTGTGGGATGATGGGTAGATCTATGGCGTACTCCGTGCTCGTGGCCGCATCCAGTGGGTATCTTAGTACGCTCTCATGCAGGACTCTAGTATTGCGTGGAAAGCCAATGGATCCTACCTATGCGTTGAGACCATTCCGACTGTGCATAGGTAGTAGTCCTTAGTGGTTGGTGTTCTAACAATCCCTTCCAAGTCAGTCGTGTGTGTTATCTACCGTATCGAATGCGTATTTTACTGGTCAGTACGGAGTAATCCCTGTCGTTGTTAAGGATGCTTAGGCTATCACTTTGTGGCGTTCGTTACCCTTACAAGCCGACTTTACTTTACTTTGGTGGTTCTGAAAAGCCGAAGTACATACTTGCATTTTCCACATTCATGCCGCCTCGGCCGTCCCGTTCACTGCTCACCAGGGCACCTACTCGGTCGCTTCCAACTCCCCCATAATTCCCTGTCTCTCCCCCCCTCCCCTTCAACCCCAGCTTTTACTCTCATACGTTCTCTCATCATCAAATTCTCAAAGCTGCACCTCTGTCTCAACCATCTCGCGGCATCTTCGTGGTACTTGTGACCGCGATGAGCCATTATTCGAATAGCTTCACCGCAGCACCTTTCTTACGTGCTTGAACCCGATCCCTCTGATCCTCGACCTTCTCGTCTGACCGAGTCACAACCCACGGTTGTTTGCGTCACTCTTCGATATCTCGTATCGGACAATATCCCTAAACGCAGACCTTCAGCTGTTCTCTTCCGAACGGGTTTCTGAGCCCAATGAACCCTTTCGAGACGCGATAGCTTCACCACGGTCAATAGCATCTTCACATACCGCCCGAACCAACATCACCGCAACAATGGGAGCTGACGATGGCGCTACCGCACAGCCTATTAAATTTGACAGAGCGGTCTTCATGTCCATTGCTGCTTTCACTGCTGTCGCATGGTATAATGTTATCGAGCTTAACGTTCAAGTGTTCCTCACATTCAAGCGACACAGGGGCCTCTACTTCTGGTCGTTGCTGATTTCAAGCTATGGCTGTGTGCTACACTCGCTCGGCTTCCTGATGAAGTTCTTCCAACTCACTACAAATGAAGTTTTATCAGTCACAATTATCACCATTGGCTGGTATTGCATGGTCACTGGGCAGGCCATAGTGCTCTACTCAAGGCTCCATCTCGTCGTTCGGGAACAAAAAGTATTACGGGGCGTTCTTGCCATGATCATTGTCGATGCCTTCTGTTTCCACATACCAACCACGGTTCTTACATACGGATCGAATTCGAATAGACCGCTTGACTTCATCGGCCCTTTCAACGTTGTCGAACGGCTCCAAATGACCGCCTTCTGTATTCAAGAGTTTATTATCTCCGGCATCTACGTCTACGCGACAATCAAACTGCTGCGGCCGGTTTATCACGGTCGTACGCGAAAAGTCATGATGCAGCTGATCTGGATCAACTCGATTATCATAGCGATGGATGTCGTTCTCCTTGGCATGGAATACTCATCATATTACGAGATCGAAGCCACGATAAAGGCAATGGTTTACAGCATCAAGCTTAAACTCGAATTCGCCGTGCTCAACCAACTCATGACCCTCGCCAACTCTTCGGTTAACAACGCACAAAACTTGAACATACCTGATGCAGAAGCTCAGGTCCCCCCCAAAGCTCGCAAAGGACGCTCTAAATCGCTCGATTATCTATCCCGCTTCCACTACCCACGCCTCTCGAATAAACCACCAAAACCACCCCCAAAGTCGCCCTCTACGGAGAAGAAGTTCCAGAGCCCCTCGAAGTACACTCTATCAAACCATGACAATTATTCATCGTTTAGTGGTCACAATCGTGGTCATTTGAAATGGGTCCCTTCCCTGGATCGGAAATGCGTATTTGATACGGAACATATTGAACACGCCAATGATCCACTCAATGTCTTCACGAATCCAGCTGCCTGTTGGCGACCTGGGAGAACACATCCTGAGGGGTTCCCGCCGCATGACGGACTGGGCGGCATCCCCGGCGAACCTACAAGTCCTCTATCTCCTACGCTCACCGGCTCGACCTTGGATCCTCTCAGTAGCCCAGTACATCTTCGTCGAACCCCCCCGGATCTACATCTTGATCTTCAACCCCGAGAACAATTACCTAGCGGCGTTCTCCGCAGTACTCGGCCAAGTGTGAGTGATTGGGCGCATGGACCTGATAGCGAAACCAGCCCGGGCAGCGATGAAGTTCAACTCAATCCTTACGACAACGTTAGGCTCGCTTCGCCGCAAAGTCCGGGCAGCGTGCGAGCAGGGCGGGGTATGGCCGAAAGGACTATGGGTATGGACTTCATGACGAGCGCATTGCGCGAATAAATTACACGCGCGAGGAAGGAGTTTATTCGGGAGAATGCAAGGCGTTGAGAACCTCGCCGGCCCGCGACGTGGAGTACTTATTGGCGAACAAGCGGTGGATTCGGGAATATTATGTCTGGCCTGGATATGTTTCTCGCGCTTGAATGTCTGCGCAGATACCCCATTTGGTTGCGACGGCGGCCTAGATGTTTACAGCTATATACTCGATACGTCGGTAGAGCTTTGACTTGCTACCTTGGACATATGCAGCAGCCTAGAACATATCAAAAGAATACCTATAATTTTAAGAAATAAACACATCAAATGGAATCTTTCCTCAACCCTCTAAGCCCCACCTCTGGCACTGATTCGCACTCTTGAAGAATGGACACATGGCGTGTTTCGCGCCTAAGTGTCTTGCCTATTCTTGAAGCGCACACAAAGCCCTAATCGGCCAGTGCCAAGGCTCAGTGGACCACCCCCCCCCCAGCCTTAGATCAAGGCTGAGGCTAGGGAGGTTTCATGTCTTTTACCACGCACTACTACGAGTGTGTTCGACATACACTCCGTGCTTCCTTAAATAGGTTATTTTGTCGATATGGACAGAGGCTCATCTGGCTTTTGCATCTCAGCCATATACAATACGTACCCCTGCTACGTCGCGTCTCGGAGCTCCCCTTCTTGAACCCCCCTTTGTTGAGGCTGTGAACGTTGTTCCATATAACTGGAATCAATACTTTTCGTTCTCTACGTTATCTCTCTACATATTCTAGATAGAACATCAGTATCTTTCTTCACAACGATCCTCGATTGATTATCAACATGGGCGTGAACAAGGTTTCTGATCGCTTGAGGCTCTATCAAGATGACCGCAAATGGGCTTGGAAGTTTGCCTTGCGCATTCTTGCAATAGTACTGGCTGTGGGCGGAATAGGTTGCATTGCGTGGGCTTCCTCTGAAAATTGGAATTCTCGATATTTTTATGAATATGGCGTCCACCTGCTGGTTCCTTATGATCTTATACCGGTGGGCCATCATCAGCCCCATTCTCGTTGACTTACAGCGCCTGACAATCGACGTTATTGCAGCTCGGGTTTTCACTAATCTGGAATATCGCCAACATCGCCGTACTGCTCGCCCGCAAACGAGCCATCCACCCTGGCGCCAACGTCGGCTGTGATCTGATCGTTTGGTGCACCTTCTTTCCCATGGTTCTTTTCGTGATCTTCGCAGCAATAGATACGGCTTCGGAATACTATACCGCTCCAGTTCAATACCAGTTGCAAATGAGTGCGGTGGAATATGCTGGCAGCGCCATCTCCGTTGCACTCCTGTAAGCCACCCCTCGGATGAAGCTGAACGCACATCATCTAATCCTCACCAGACTCATCCACTTTGCTCTCTTCGTCTCCGCCTGCCGCTACACCCACGAGCGCAGACGTGATGAACTGTTTAGACGGGTCAAGCAGGCTGTCAAAGAGGAAATGGAAATAGAAATGGAATCACATGTTTCTCACCCACCAGTCTCGCAGACAATGGACACGGAATCACATGTTTCTCACCCACCAGTCCCGCAGATAATGGAGAATGGTAAACCGATACCAGTGACTAGCGAGGCACAGCCAGTGGGGCCCGCTGGGGACCATCCTCTGCCTCTCTCAGTCCCGCGAACTGAGGGCGTCAACAATCCAGTACCTTTGAAAGTCACCAGTAATTCTTGGGCGCAGGATGGGGGGGAGGTATAGCGCGGACTGTAATGGTCGGCAGCTTTCCCAGAGTCATATACACACACGATTTAGCGCTTTCTTGGCTCTCATACTTCGGATCCAGCGTGGTTTATGAAGCGTCGATACCCGTTCCTTCATCAGGCATTTGCGAGCATTGTTGTCGGGGGTTGCCGTCTCATTTCCTCGGGTCCACAGGCTCCCTCTCTACATCTCGAACTTCCAACCTTGGAGGCACGAACAAGCCGCGCAAACAGGCGAATAGAAAATCTCTATTTATAACCACCAACTGTCTCATCGAGAAAAGTATTTCTTATATGTTTGTTGTTGTTGTTGATACGGATTACCAGCGACGTCGATTGCTACCCAACCCGCATTAAGCTTATCACACACTACTGCAAGACAAAGTACTCTAGGTAAAGTAGATACCGTAGCTCTTCGAGCGTCCCTGGCCATCACGATATCGATGCATCTTGATTTGCTTTTTCCGTGTCTGCAATACGCTGTCGTTCACAGCTGCTTTCGGGCAGGTCGTGTCGTTCCCAGATAAGGAAAGCGGGGTTCTTCTCCAAATGACGCTTTTTCCCATATCGTGATTCCCCCCCCCGCCTTGATGTTGGAGTGATTTCGAAGCTTCACTTTATCCGTCTTTTACCTACTTTATCCATCTGCAAGTTCTTATATTTCAAAACCGGGGGACATGTATAAATCATTCCCACCCCCCAAGCACTTGCTTTCGCAACCTCTCGCTCTCCATCCCACCTCCTCTCGTTCCTCCTCTCGCTTTCACATCCACCCACCATGCCTCCCTCCGCCCTTGTCATCCTCACTACCCTCTTCCCTCTCCTTTCCCTCATCCTCCCCTTTCTCCCCCCTACGTTCGCACAGCTTACTCCTACGGGTTCCACGCTCGTCCTCAACGGCATCTCCTACTACGTCCCCGCAACACCCTTGACAAACCTCGAGCACGGTTTCAAGTCGAGCCTGCTCAACGGAAAAGCGTCCGCTGTGGGACTGACACCTGTGACTGTTGTGAGTGGTATCCGGGCGGATTTCAGCCAGAGCGATTTGGAGAAGACCGTGGTGGGGTTTGGGGGGGATGATGTTTGGAGTGGGGGGTTTCTTGAAGGTATGTGGTGGGGATGAGGGGCGGTCTGATTCGGTGTGGGGGGTGGAAGGAGTCTGGGTGCCTGCGGAGACGGCTTGTGGCCCCTGGCCCATTTCAATTGATGGATGGCGTTTCGACGACTGCACCGGTTCTCTTGTGCTCAGCGTTAACTGTTCCTCCTAGTCCACCCACTGCCCTGGCTTGACGGACCAGTTTTATGGCGTCTTTTTGCAAGCGATGATCATTCTATCTCACCTGCCTATTTACTTTCTAATGATCAATAGCTTAACCTTTTAATCTTCGTGCGGCGGTAGATAATAGTTGTCCATGGCTATTTTGTATATATATATAGCATGATACTCCGAGTGGTTCCCTCCGCTGACAAAAATCCCAGTCCTATTCGTCCAATACATCGCTACGGAAGAAAATGCACAAAAGCAACATTTTCCCGCCAACTCCAGCACAATTTCCGTCCTCTCAGCCCCGTCAACCATCCCACCAGGTCCCTACTTTATCAACTCAGAGGGATCCCTCTACCAACCCTACAGACTCTACTCCGACTTTGCAGGCGCATTCACCCAACCCTTGGTTCCCGCCGGCAATGACTCCTACGCCCCCCTCCCCGCTAGCATTGCCGGCATCGACTCCCCAACCGTGGGCGTCCCATCTCGCTTGTACTACACAAAAACCGCCGACAAACCTCTCGCGGGCGTCCGGCTCGGGGTCAAAGACATCTACGACGTCGCCGGCGTCAAAACCAGCGATGGCAACCGCGCTTACTACGGCCTCTACCCTCCCAGAACCATCAACGCACTGGCGATCCAGAAACTCATTGACGCTGGGGCGATAGTTGTGGGTAAGATGAAGACAAGCCAATTTGCAAATGGGGAGACGGCAACGGCGGACTGGGTCGACTACCACTCACCGTTCAACCCGCGCGGTGACGGCTACCAAGACCCGTCGTCGTCCTCCTCTGGCCCTGGTGCAGGCGAGGGCTCGTACCCATGGCTTGACCTGACGATTGGCTCAGACACAGGCGGCAGTATTCGTGGGCCCTCTCAAGTCCAAGGACTGTTCGGCAACCGCCCTACTCACGGGCTGGTAGCCCTCACAGGTGTCATGCCCCTAGCCCCCGAACTCGACACCGCAGGTTTCCTTACGCGCGATCCCGTCATTTGGGCCGCAGCGGGGAAAGTCCTCTACGACAACTTGCCTTTCTATACCAAATACCCCAAGAAAATCTACGCCCTCGGCTTTCCCAAATCTTCCGCCGCGCCCGCAGACGCACTAACTCTCAGCTTCTTGGGCAAGCTCCAAGCGTTTTTGTCCGCAAATGTGACGGCTTTCAATACCACAACGGCATGGGCAGCTACCAGACCTGTCGGCGCGGACCCTTCTCTCGATAAGCTGTTGAACATCACATACCCGATCCTCATCTCGCAAGAACAAACCAAACTCGTCCGCGACCCCTTTTTCGCCGACTATGCCGCCGCGCACAACGGCAGGAAACCGTTTGTTGATCCCGTTCCTTTGGTAGGTTTCCCCCTAGCCGTCTTCGGAAAGAAAAAGCAAAAAAAGCTTGAAAGAACGAGCTACTGTAGCGAGACATGAAACTGACCTATGAACTCGCCAACCAGGTCCGCTGGGCCTTCGGCGACTCCTACCCCCGCTCCACCCTCCAACAAGCCGTCGCCAATAAAACTCTCTTCATGGACTGGTGGAACACGCGCGTGCTCGTCAAGGACCCCGCGACGTGTTCCGATAGCCTGCTGCTATACACCGCGGGCGCGCAGACGGAGTATCGAAACGAGTATTTACCGTACGTTTGGCCCCTTTCCTATTCCGATCTGATTGCAATTCTCGGCGTGGGGAACGATTTGATGGGAGAGGTAATAATATTGATCTTCGCTGGTTATAGGCCGCCCAAAGTCCCCTTCGGCTTCGGTACTTCGCGTATTTCTGTCTTTAGCGAGGTCCCTGACGTCGTCATCCCCAGTAAGCACTCTCCCCCTCCCTCCCCCTAACCCTGCCCACTCCCATCCAAACCCCCTTCTCCGCAACGTGCTAACAACCACGACAGTCGGCCAATCCCCCTACAACTCCACCATAACCCAACATACCGAATACCTCCCCGTCACCGTCGACATCCTAGCTGCCAAAGGCTGCGACGGTATGATTTTCAACTTGGTCTTGGAGTTGCAGAAGGCCGGGGTTGTGAGGGCGAGTGCAGCGGGGCAGACGGTGGAGGGAGGGGGGGAGGTGTTGTTGAGGAGGGGGATGTGAGGGGGTATGTGGGGGGAAATGGGAGGGGGGACGGGGGGGGAGGGAATGGGAGGGGCCAAAGAGAGAGATGGCTGGAACATCTCTCATGGATGTGATATCCCATAGCATCCGCACGGCAACAACACCAGCACGAAAAACAACCGCTTCATCAACCCGCCCACCTATTCCAAACATCAACGCTGCTACCAGTTGCTCAAACAACCACCATATACTGTATCCTGCCACCCGCACACTCCTCCCATTTATACGAGACCCAACAGCCCTCCTACTCAAAACACCGGTACCCACTCTCATAATCACATCTTCTTCATCATCATCATCTTCTCCCTTTTTCTTTTTCTTTTTCTTCATCTCCGCTCGCTGCTGCCTTTCTAAACACCCCGGAAGAAATAATGGTTCGATCACATGTAATACTCCTGACACGGAAACTTGAAGAAAGAAAGAAAGAAAATGGGTTGCTTACTGTAGGTTATGCTGTGCTGATTAATTTCTTTTTTTGCCTTTTTTTTTCATTTCTCCGACGGGGGGGTTTTGTCTCTACTACAGTATGTAGGTATACCCTTGGTGGGCGTGCTTTTATGGGTTCTGCGGAAATACCATATCCCATCTCCCTCCCCGAGGCGTTCTGGAAGGGCACAATTTGGGTAAGATAGATAAGATAATGAGCTAGATGTGACGGTACTTTTGTTGCAGATCTTCGCTGCATCGGGGGGGCTTTGGGGAAAGGTGGCTTTTGAGAAGGGATTAGGGGTGGTGGGAGGGTGTGGGTTTTTTTTGGGGGGGGGGGCTGGTGCGGAGGGAGGGAGTTAAGGGTGTTAAGGGAGAGGGAAACGGCGAAGGGGGAAGAGGGGTAAAGATGGTAGAGGTGGATGATGATGATTTCGGTTCCTCTCTAGCACGCTGCACGGATCGAGTCGGTCGATGCATGAGGGATGGTGGAAACCTCAAGTATGAACTTGAAAGTGTCGAAGAGTCTTCAGGCTGCTGGCGAATGGAGGCTGTTGAGGTCTGGTGGAAGACGGTTGGCTTGGTGGAATGCTGGGGTGGTTGGGGTTGTTGTGATGGTTAGTCTTGTTTTGGAACTTGCCCCATGAGCGTGTCGTCTTGTGCTGGTGGGGTTTCCTTTTTTTGCTTCAAGGCTGCGGTGGTGGTGTACAAAGCTCCCTTTGCCGATCCATTTTCTTTTTCTCTCTCCAGAGCCTTAGCAACAATTTCCAAAACTCCATTTGCCGATCTATTTTCTTCTTTTCCCCTCCATATTTACGGCGATGATTCCAAAGCTCTACTCGCCGGGATCCGAGTGTCCAGATCCTCTTCATCCACGACTTTGAGGTACCGATCCCTGACCCTCTCAATAGCCTCTATCCATTTCGGCAATTCATGCGGTGGAAAGATATGTGGGACGTCATGCAAATCGGCAAAAACACGTTTCGCGAGTCGGGTCCATTACATGTTTTCCATAAACTCTCCAACATCGTCGTGACAGTGGCAGTTCTACTCTAGGGTATATTTGCGTTGTGCGAAGTGTTTGATCGTAGTTTGGGGGGGTTGACATAGGTGGCATACAAGGCCCGTCTGGCACTGTCTTCCCTAGATGTGTTAGAGGGGAAGCGGTAGTTTAGCTTGGCGGCGATGTCGGTCTAGATGTTGTGGGTGGATGAGTGCTCGTAAATGCCAGTCTTGGGTTCTTTTGACATGTAGCGAAGCTAAGGTGAGTTGGCGTCAAGATGTTTAGCCGTGCTCTGGAACACTGCAGTCCTTCCTCGAGGCGAGTCTTGGTATAGTGCGTCGATGTCATCGCTGGGTTTTGGGGGGATCAACGAAGTTGTAGGGTTGGCTTGGTCACTCGTTCTGATCGAGGGGAAGTGACCGAACGTGAGACAGAATCGTTTCGATCGAAACGAGGTTGTTAACTTGACAATAAAGTACGGAGCAAGATAGGGATGACTGGAACGATGATGTCTTGATGATGGCGCGGGACGGTATGGTTCCCAACAAGGACGATTTTTGGGTTGACCCATCCGCGCTCCTCTACTGATCCAATTCACGCGTCCAGTTGGAACAGAGCTTAGGTTCATCTTCTTCATTCCCTGTTGACCGTGGACTGGAAGGGCCTGAGAAGCGGGAGATAATCATCAAAACCGATACAGCCAAAATGGGTCAAGGCGGGTCTAGGCAACAGAGTTTGTCGGTTGTTGTTTTGGGGGCCACACGGTATCAGAAGTGATTGGGAAAAGCATCATCCCAGAGTAATCTTTATCTTTCTGGTACGGCTGAGGTAGTGAGGTATGCCTAACTTTCATGTTTCAATTGAAAGCCCTCGGTTATGCTTTATGCACTCACTGTCACCACCTGTTAAGTCCTTTTGGACCCCGACAGCTAATTTCCCTCTCGTCAAGGAATTCCGGTTACAGCGTAGAGACGCCAGCCTCACACTGAGAGGATCAAGTATATAGGGAGAAGTCGGAATGCTTGAGGTTCTTTTCGTTTCCTCAATCAAAGCAAACGCGGGCAACATCCACTTCGCAAAGTTCATACCTGAAATATGTTTCTGAAATCTATCTTTCTTCTCGCCTGCGCCTCTCCTGTGTTCGGCTTCTTCACTCAAGTCTGGTTTTCCCGCTCCAACTTTGTCGTCACTCCCGCCAATACACCCTTCGCCAGCCTCGATCATGGCATGAATTTTTACTTTCAGTATGACGGCAACTTCGTCATTTATCTCCACGGCACCATGAATACTGCCGATGCCGCTTGGAGTAGTCAGACGGTATGACCTCGAGACAGCACATTTCACTATATTTTTCTACATATTCGATTAGATGGTAACAGCATTCTTTACATAGGGCGGCGTGGACTGTACAAAGATGTCATGCGAGCTTATATTTCAAACCGACGGTAACTTCGTCATGTATCAGAACGGAATAGCAGTGTGGAACACTGGGACGTCGCCCAGTGGCGATGCATTGGTAATTTCGACTATGCTGCCCTATATGAAGGTCGCGGATCTCGGAGGGACTGATCTTTGGACTGCTACCCGCCAATGCGTCGGGTTCGAGTGCGTCCCAGCCCCACCGTGATGATTGAGGTTTCGCAATGCGTTTCTACCAACTATTAGTTTCTTTATGGCTCAATAGAAACATAGAGTCATCTCAAGAATGAGAATGAACTTGGACGTGGACTCGTATACCAGCAAGGGCAGAGCTGATTGGGGAAGTGAGATGTAGCAGCATTACAGGACACAAGCTACGAACTCGACTTTGTTCGAACCTATGATATGTAGTTATATAGTTCACATGTCTTGACAAATCCAGCGGGATCCTAAACCAAGCCACCGTGACATCTTGGCCCTGCGTAGGGAATGAGCTGGTCTTACCGCTCATGGCTTCTGATCCTCTAGTCTGTCTACCTTACCGTTTCCTTTCATCCACTTCACATGTCCAATAGCAAGAGCCCATGCTCCTGCCCGTCGTACCTTTGTTGACCGTGGACTGGAAGAGGCTTTGCTGGGAGCCAGAGTTGATGGTAGAAATGCAAGGCTAAGCACACGGTACCTGAATTACCTTTACACGTGGCGTGAGCTCATAATAGAGAAAGTGAAGGTCTTAAAGGGATGGCCCAGCACGGAACATCCTTTTCATGGGCGGCCTTTACCACTCGAGTCGGTCAGACGTCATGTTGGCAGGCCGTCGACGCAAGAAGCGGCTACTAACTTTTGCTGCACTGATTATCGAGAAGCAAGGTGGCAAGCTCTATATCCTCACCGACTCCTAACAATCGCCGCCTTAGAATACGGAGTGATTCATCTTGCGATATACCTCGAGTATAGATAGTAGTGAACTCTGCTTCACTGATGAGCATTAGTGTGAATGAACATAACAAAGTCTATCCCAACGGAACGCATGTGAAAACAAGCTCACTTGCGAGCCCTGGCATCTGTCAAGCGCAATGATCAAAGACCAAAAAGCATTTTGGTACGCGCTCATTAGAGAGGAGCAGAAGTGTTCTTTTCACAATCGAGCTTCGAATTCGTGCAAAGGTTATATCTGTGTGCGGTGAGGCCTAATCAGCGCTCGCCGACAGTCTTTTAGAGCTGCAGAGATCTCAGAGGCGGCTTCATGATATCTAGCGTACATTTGATCAAAGAACAAGGATTAGGGTTACAAGGCGAGTGAGTGGTCAATAAATCCTCTGATCGATGTTGAAGAGGTGAAGGGAAGAAACAGGTGAGCTCTTACCCCTAGAATAAACAGCTTCATATGTATGTACGTCATCTCGCACTAAGCCTTCGGAAAAGGTATCGAAAACAAACCAAAAATACCTTAGTAAACAGCAATTGATCGTTGACACCCTTTTCTGTTTTTTATTCTATTTTACATGCACGCACTGCAACTGCAAGCGTGTTGCCTACTTCCCATCTCACCTACAGTGTATTGCATTCATCCAACCAACAAAAACTCGGTCTATCTCTGTCCGTTTTACAAAGTGGGGAAAGTCTCTTCGACCGCTGTTGTCCAAGTTGCTCAGCTCCATGCGCAACTCGAAAGTACTACCCTATGATTTCGGGCCTGCTAATCACGATATCGGTCATTGAAATAGCTTGGGAACAGGGTATAGCATTGCATTACCATCCCCTTGGCCTTTTCTACTAGCCATGTGCTCCCATGTGATGTTCCACGCTTGCAGCTTCTGGCTTGTCGCTTGTTGTCTGTTATGACTTGCATGGCCTTGCCCTGTCAAGAAGGCTTTGGACTGATCGTATTTTCGCAGATATTGTATCATGGCGGGTGATTGCCGAGAGTTTTCCAATCGAGGGGCGGGACTACTGGTTGTCGACGAGGTCGACCCGACCATTTCTCGAGGATAAGAAGCACTTGAGCCATATCAGCATCAGCAGGCAGATAGCTGGGCGTTATGTCAACCGACGCCATAGTACAAGCCCAGGCGGCAGTGCCGTAGCTGCTAAAAAATGTGCAGTCTCTAGCACCGATGAACGAGGAGATCTGGGTTCGAAAAACTAAATGTATTGAATGGATCTTAGAGAAGGTAATGGGCTTGAAGGATCTTCAGCGACAGTCTGTTGCTTTCTGTCTGCATACTGGCGACCATTCACATTTATAGTACACCTTATGGGGGAATGTCAAGTCTGCCAATCTACTAGAAATTCCGAATTTCTGGCCAAGCCATCTTGAAAGACTCCTTTTCCAGCAGTGTCTATAGTCCGAAAGCCCCGAATCAGGTAAGAGCACGGTCATGACTATAGTCAGGTGGTGCGTATACGTATTTTCAAATTTAGTGATGGAATTCTTCTCGATTGGAACTTCTTCCCCAGGAGCTAGACCATGTTGAACGAAACTTCTTGTCACGTGGTTATACTGCCTGCAGGTCCAGGGTTCGCGGAGGCTCAGCGGCCCAGGAAAGTGAGGCGAGCAAACCGAGAACGAATGATACAAAAGCTGCGTGCTTACATTATCTCTCCGCTGATAACGCCACAGAGCTGTACGTCGCGTTCAAAGTGGGGGATAGTCCGTCGCGATTGTCGATTTTCCTTTGCATAGCCCATAAGACGTTTCTGTGTTCCACCTTCATTTTTTTCCCTTTTCTATCTCTCATATGCGTTCTACTGAATCGTTCTATGACTATCACCATGCTTAAAAGGTGTGAGAATAGGGACTGTTGGAATACGTTAATAGCCACTAATGACGATTTTTGTAACGAATGCTTCTATCCAACCACCTGGGCTGAAGATGCGTCCGGTCATCTTCTCATTAACACCACCATGGGTTACGACAACGAGCTGCCTCAACCTGACACGAATGCTTGCTTCCAAAGCTCTTCTTGCGAGCTTCCACATAGTCCAATTCTCACGGCCTTTGACAGACCAGATACGCTTCTAGTATGCTATGACTGTAGCCTCGGAGCATTACATCGCTAATACTATTTTTGTCCAGGGAGTATCATTGTATGGTGTATCTACGTCATTTCCTACAGCTCATGGCGGGACACATTTGGCAGCCGTTGCCGAAGACACAAAGCATCCCCTGCGGAACGTTTTGGATCAACCAAGTCCATTGGCTCCTTTACCGTTCCTTCACTACAACCCTCAAGCAGAGAATTCAGGAAAGGACAAGACCAGAAGAAGTTGCACATCATGCTACAATAGAAGAAAGGTGAACACGTTGAGCAATCGTTACAGGGCAGCTCTGATGAGTTCATTTTCAGTGCATAACCGAGGAAGGTCAGCTCTGCTGCAAGTATTGCGCTAGCAAGTCAATATATTGCAAAGGACCTATATATATTCCACCCCTAGTTGAGACACGTAAGTTGGCAATACCTTTTTCGGAGTCAGGCCGGTACCTAACATTGATCAGAGTCATGGTTTAGTACGGCAACAGCAGCCCCAGCGAATGCATCGATGTCACTTGACGCCATTCTGTTAAAGGGGTCAAGCTTTAGTCTCCAAGTGAGCTTAGACGGGCCCATGCATTCAACACGGCAGACAGCCAGGGAAGTGAAACCCTCGACTCTCGATGCCCAACCAACTACGAAGTCGTACCCTGTCGATCTGCGAGGCTTGCGCGATAACGCTCCTATTACTAGAGATGCTACAGATTTAGATGAAATACTAGATATGATATTCCCCAATGTTGAGAAAAATGTATCGATCAATTCTAGCCCAGGTCCAGAAAGTCTAGCATCTTTTGAAGTATGAATTCTTTACCTACTTCAGGATTCTGTCGGCTAATGTTTTAAAGCGCCATTGCCGCCGTTTTCTTGCTTGTATCATGCCATTACGGCTCCCAAAGTCGTGCATGCTAGGCTCGAGATTATGGAAAAATCCTGCCAGTTCGTATATCATGTTCGAATTCCTTCGACAGCTCGGTCACAAGGCTTGCACCTTGTTCTGCGAAATATTCGAAGACTTGATCTTATTTCTTGAATCCCCCCGAAACAAGCGGCAGTTTTCCAGACAAATCTCCTTTGTTGCATTTAACCTCGGCTTAGTCCATAAGGGTGTGGAATCTCTCAGCGGCGGTCAGGAAGAGTGGTCCCACTTGGTATGTCCTTGTCTAAGCATTGAGTCCTCCGCTATACTACTTTCATGCGAGCCTTTCTGTCTACATATTATATCGTTCCAATCAATGTTCATCAGAATTCTGATTCCGATACTAGTTGGCGTGTTGTCACCAACCTATTGCTAAGAATCCAGTTAATCAAGCTGTCATGTCGCTGACCCTTCCTCACTTCATGAAATTTCCATTTTCGACCTACCATCCCGTCTTGGTTTCGTTCTTCCATCGATCAGTCACTCTATACGCAATATAACCACTATACTAACTTAGCACCAGCTTAGGCTTCCGAATCCTTATGTGGTAGCTCCTTTAGCGTTAACACAACTAAAGTTTCTCGGCAACAGTTTCGATGTAGTGAGCTTCATCGCAGGTTGTGATGATGAGCCCGCCGATTTGCCAAGCATATATATAACACTCGTTCCTGCTAGTGGACATTCAATGAGTCAGGGCAAGGATAAGAGATACTCGTTCATTGAAGTCCTTGCGCATTTTCCGAATGCGTTGGATGGCAAAGCAGCTCAAAAAATTAGCAAGATGAGTTCAATAGAAAAGCGCCAAATTCTATACGATAAAGTCCAATCAGACTTGTCGGATCTACAAATGCAGATTCAAGGCGAAAAGAAAAGGCACAAGGCGCGAATGACGGAGTTGGAAACGGAGCGCCTTGCAAAGTTGCGCTTTGTCGATAGCCTTCATCTGGCCAATAGCAATCCGTCATTTGCTTCGATCGAGGCACGGATGAAAAGGGAGAATAGAACCACACAGGACTCCCAACCTGACAGCTCTTTGTTGTATTCCATGCCACAATTGTCTCCAGTTTCTGACGCTACTACCTTGGTCGAATCTGGGGACACTTCCAGCATCGACACCCCCATCAATCCAACATCAAGCGACGTTGAGCTCGAGCTGGACACCACTACCTTTCACGCGCAGTCTTCAGACCAAGAGCTGACGAAAATAACCGGGAAGAATAAGAGCCACCCATATGCCCTTGCTCAACACCCTACCCCACACCGTCTGGATGAAGACTCCGCGCAGGACGATGACTTTCCAAACGCTAGGAATCTCAGTAAGCGAAAGCGACTATCAGGGTACCTCTCCCTTAAGAGACAACGTCTAGCGGCCACTCCCACCATCCAGCATAGAAGGCATGACGCTACAGACAAGACTCCGGTCGCTAGGCCAACAAAGCTAGATCTCAGCCTAGCCAGCTCGCTAGGAGGACCTACAGGGACAGACTTGACTCAGGACTCCATGTCAAACGACCATGTGCAAGAGCATCATATGCAGGAAGACCTCAAAATCGTTAAGAAGAATCGAAGACGTGGGCTATCGGGCCAACCACTTGAGAACAGGCCATCTTGGATACTCGCTGGCAGAGTATTCGCGGTCCAGGGCAAGAAAGTGGCTTGTACCGACACGGTCAACCAGCTTTTGATCACCGACTCCGATCGGCCATCATCTTGGCCGCGTTCTCGTCGCTGGCGTAAATCCTTCGGTATTTCCGTCAAAGCACTCACGGATGGCTTCGAGAAGTTGGCAATAGCTCAGGTAGTACAATCCGCTCCTGTCTAGCTGTCTCGAGGTAGCCATAGTACTCGATGAAGGGTCGAATTACACAAAGGAGTTAACAGTTGACAGAGGTAGAGGGACCGCGGATTCGCTGTTTTATTACTTTGTTGCCAGTTGATGGTCCATCTTTTGTAGGAAAAACTGGTGTTTTCGCATCTCCTAAAACTATAGAATCTTGTAATCGAAGTTGACTCCTGATTGTTGTAACGCCTAATCAGGCTAGTGTACACTCTTCCAGACACCGAGGCTCGCAACCGAGGTTCTTGACACCTGTGGCAACAAATAGACCAAGAAGTCTCAGGACACCCATAAGACTTGATGTATGTGAACGTATGAGGAATCTTTGTCTTGTTTGTCGTGCGAACATGTCACTTGGGACTGATCTCACCTTACCTTGACAGCTCGAGTACCTTAGGTTCTCCATTTTCGTGCCGAGGCTAAGGTACGCTTGGAGGAGCCATTCGATAGTCGCCATGCAAGAATTTCGTGCTAGGAGTAGGTAAGGTAAGGTATGAGGCACGCAGGCTCTAGACTCAACGACTCAACAGTCTACCTATCTGGTGTGATCGTGGTAGTGAAGCAATATCACTCAATGCGATTAATGATTTTGCCTTGGTCTTCCACTCTCACCATTCCACTGTTCTTTCATTTCCATGATGTGTATAGTGAAGCTCATCCACTCGATCACGACTTGTGCATAGCCTCTCAATCGCATTCACCTATACCTACCTTGGAACGTTTTCTTACCATGATATATTCAATCGTCCATCAGTAATTCCTACAACACGCTACTTTCGACGACTCCGGCACGTAAGGGACCGTGTTAGATATGGAACCTCTGTCAACCACGACCCCCAATATGACTACACCACATTCTACGAATGAATACACCTCCTCATCCGCTGGGTCCGGCGAGATTTTGATATTGGACGACTTGATACGTCAGAGAGCAGCTGACAGTGACCAGACTCCACTGTTGGCCTTTCCAAAATTCGAGAGAGGGATTACCGACTATGAGAAATTTACAGGGCAAGATCTAGATCGATTCATTGACCAAGCGGCTAAATACTACGTCCATTGCGGGCTTGAGCCAGTAAGTAGTGTATATCCATCTACAAGTGAAAATAAAGTTGACATCGTATCGCAGGCAAATGGTACTATAGTGGCTCTGCTAGGCCTGACAGATCTTGCCTATGTCGTCACCTTCTTCGCTTTGAGCCGGTTAGGGTATACTTCTCTGTGTCTGTCCAACAGGCTAGCTCCTAGCGCTTATATCGCATTGCTAGACGAGACTGGTTGCGATGTAGTCGTTCCTGGACGATCGAAGCAAGTGACGGCCCTAATCGCTCAAGTTCAGCAAGAGCGGTTGGTCAAGTCAGTACCAATCGTACGCCGTGAAGATTTTGATAGGCTGGCTCTAGATGAGCCTCCTATTTCTCGCGTTGACGTAGATCCTCTTAGCGTTGTCACTATACTACATTCTTCAGGGTCGACAGGCTTGCCCAAGTCCATTTATCTGACCCATAAGCGATTAATGACCAAAACTCCTCCCTCGAAAGGTGCGGTTGAATTTACTACGTTTCCCTGGTTTCATGGCTATGGTAATTGGGTTGGTGTCCACGGAATGTACGCGCGCAAACTTGTCTACGTGTACAATGCGAATCTCCCGGTGACTGCGGATTATATGATCAAAGTTCTCGGGCACATCCGGCCAGACAACCTTCATGTCGTGCCATATAGCCTCAAGCTGTTGGGAGAGACCCAATCTGGTATCAATACACTGAAAGCTTGCAGTAGGGTACTGTTCTCTGGCAGTGGGTGCTCTGATGTGCTCGGCAATCGATTGACTGGCAAAGGCATCAATCTGGAAACCTTTTGGGGAGCGTGAGTTCCACATTTCCAATAGGCTAAGGGGCACAAGATACAACAACTAATGAGGTTACAGAACCGAGATTGGCGGTTTGGGGAACTCGTTCGGCCGTCCAAAGGGCGATGACTCGTGGGATTATGTGCGGATACTGCCTCCTATAAGACCATATCTTTGGATGAAGCCATTAGAGGATGGCACTTACGAGGCTATCTATCTAAAAGGTCTACCTACCTTGGTTGCATCAAACTCTGATGATCCACCCCTATCTTTCCATTCAAAGGACTTGTTCATACCACATGCAATTATACCTTACGCATGGAAGCATGTCGGCCGTCTTGATGACCGCTTGACCTTGACGAATGGCGAGAAGGTGCTCCCACTCCCGATCGAAGGCCGTGTGAACGAGGACCCGCTCATCAAAGAGGCTGTAGTTTTTGGCGCCGGAAAGTCTATGCCTGGTCTCCTTGTATTTCGCTCGGAAGCGGCAAGGTACATGTCGGATACAGAGTTTATCGACGCCATTTGGCCTACCGTGCAGAACGCTAATGCTCATGCTGAGAGCTTCTCTCAACTTAGTAAAGAAACAATAATCCCATTACCAGCTGGGATTGATTTTCCCCGAACAGACAAGGACTCCATCAAACGTGCTCAAGTGTACCGAGTCTTTTCTAATGTAATTGAAAATATGTACACGAGACTTGACGATCATGAGACTGGAACACAGAAGTTTAACCTTCACCAAATGAAAAGATATTTGATGCAAACTTTTGACCAGCGCCTGGGCATAAAATTACAAAGTATCGATGATGACTTCTTTGCCGCTGGCGTTGATAGTTTACAAGCCATACAGATGAGAGCACTAATTCTTAAGGAGCTGGACTTGGGTGGCAGTGGCAAGCGACTGGGCCAAAATGTCGTCTTTGACACTTCGAACGTGGCTCGATTGGCGAAACATCTATGTGCGCTTCGATCCGACTTTAAGACGCTAGATGAGGATGAAATAGAAACGATGACTGCAATGATCAAGAAATATTCAGCGTTCAAGACACATGTCCCTGGTTCTGCTTCAAGCTCTAATGGTCATGTAGTAGTATGTGTTCCTTGGCTGGTCTCAACCATATTTATTGACCAGGCATAGGTACTTACAGGCGCAACTGGCTCGCTGGGAGCACGCATTCTTGCCCAACTCCTCAACCGCTCCGACATTCACAAGGTGTACTGCCTTTCCAGGGGAAAGGACCCTCTCTCGCGAATACTACAAGGACTCCAGCAACGCAACCTGACTATTCCATCCATCCCAAAGCTAATTGCCCTAACAAGTGACCTAAGCCTAGAAGACCTCGGCATTTCTCAAACAATCCTCCAAGGAATGCTCTCCCAAACCACCGTTATCATCCACAGCGCCTGGGCCGTCAATTTTATGCTCGGTATCCGCAGTTTTGAAGACCAGCATATTAGAGGCGTGCAGAATCTTATCAACTTCTCCTTATCCGTCAGCACACCCAATCCAGCGCGCTTTTACTTTTGCTCTTCCATTTCGGTTGCTCTAGCTACTTCTTCGCCTGCTATCGTCCCTGAATCAGCGACAGAGAATCTCCATGCTGCGTTACCGATGGGATATTCGCGCTCGAAGCTTGTTGCTGAGCACATTGTTCGTAATGCAGCCGTTCAAGCAGGAGCGCCGGCTCATGTATTGCGTATCGGTCAAATCGTTGGTGATAGCAGAGAGGGATTGTGGAATGATACCGAGGCGATCCCCCTGATGGTTCGCTCAGCTCTTACGCTTAAAGCGCTTCCTGCACTACACGAGGTACGTCTCTCCCTTGTACGAACAATACGAGGAATTTCCAACGATCTACCTTGTCTCCATACTAACGCATCCCACAGACCTGCTCCTGGCTCCCCGTCGACCACCTTGCCACCACCATGCTTTCCCTCACCCTCCCCAATACCTCTTTCTCCTCCTCCACACACCAATTCTATAACCTCACCAACCCGCACACCTTCTCCTGGACTGACTCACTTCTCCCTGCACTCCGTGCCGCCGGCTTGGAATTCACCACCGTTCCTATCAGCACCTGGCTACAAAAACTCCGCGAAGCCGCCCCCACCGACGACGTAAAGCTTAACCCAGCACTGAAACTAGTCGAGTACTTCGAAAGAATGTATGCCGAGGATGGGGATATGACGCAAAAGGGCGAGCTTTCCTTCGACACGAACAAAGCTCAGCAGCACAGTCGGCTGGGCGAAGCTCCGCGAATCATCGAAGATGGCTTTGTTGAGAAGTTTCTTTCCCAGTGGATGAAAAAGTGGGAAGAGAAGGCCCAGGAAACGCCTAAGCGATTCGTGGAGGACGAGGATCATTCGCAAGGAGCAGAGAGTGTTGAATATACCTCAGCACCTGAGATCCCTGACGAGCCGACGGAGAAACGAAAACGCCAAGCTGAAGTGCACGCCCCTGTCGATGGACTACCACTGGCAAAGCGGTCAATGATGGCTGCTGTTAACGGAAAAGGGCACTGAAGCTTCTGGGTGATAGCAGGGGTTTGGTAACCATAGAAACGAATCAGTGATGCTCGTAACGAAGACGAATGACGCTGACGATCGAAAAAGAACATGCTTCCTTCAAAGAGACGAACCGCGACGAATGAGTACTTTATATCAACGAGCTTACGTTTTACAAAATCCACAAGTAGATAGCAACATCTTTGATCGCTTCTCTATCCTATTGACCCATATCGCGTATCTCGCCTCGTAAGGATGTCGTGACATCTTGTTTTCGCTCTAGCTTCCGACGTGGGAATGAGATTCTAGTGAGTGAGTGGATGGGTGGGTACTGTATTGAGTGCCGGGTTTCGAGAATAGAGCTAGGAGCAGGGGATGAAATTGCGACGAGTCGAACGAAGAAAATTTTCCTTTTCCAGAGATGAGTCGTCGTACTACGATCTATATGTATGTATCACTGCAAAGCCACAAGCCACGCTCCCACACTTTCGCCCCATCCCCCCCACCAAACCCAGAAACAACAGCCCCTAGGAACTATACATGAGAAATCCCTATACTTGCTCCCGGCTTCTTTTCCTTCAGCCGCACACAGCTACCGTGATTAGGGGATGGGGGGGGGGGAAGAAGAAAAGAAACCAACCTAATGGGAGGTATATCAAATTCCATGTATATACACATACGTATTACTCACTACTCACGATTCATCCATCATTCACACAACCTCGCCAACTCTCAATCCTATTCCCACATACCAAACTCTGATCCACCCCGCCCGCCGCCGCCGAAAACTCCCCTACTCCATTTCCCCCCTTAGAACACCAGCATAACATCCAGCCCTTTACTTCCCTCCACCATGAAAACACCACACCACACCACACCACAAGCCCATCCAAAAAACCCACACGCCCCTCATTGCTCTATTAATTTCTACGTTGTTGATTCATGGTAATATGGGGGTGTTTGGATGTTGCGATGAGCTGGAGGAAGGGGGGTGTGGAATGTGTTTTGGTATCGGTGGACCAACCTTAAATTATTGGCTAGGATACATAGCAGCGCTTTTAGCTATGAGGGTGTCCTCGTTGGAGCGGTGGTGCTGTTGTTGAAGGGGTTGGATAGGGGTGGTGATAGCTTGGGTCTGGGGGATGTATGGGGGTTGCTGATGGTTGGTTAAGCGATTGGGAGTTTTTTTTGTTGGGTTGGTGGTGTAGGCGTTTACGTGGAGGTTGGGAGAGGTTGGGGTGGTGGTTGTTTCGGTGGTTGGGCCTTTTTGAGGGGGGGAGGGGGAAGGTTGGCGTAGTGGGGAAATTGGTTGCTGTATGGGGGTTGTGTGTTGTAGGGGGGGGGAGGGAGAGATGGAGAGGGTGAAGGAAGCTGGGGAATCAGGAGAGGAGGGGAATGGAAAAGGTGTGGGTGAGATGGGGAGCGGGGTCCAAGGAGTTAAACACAATAGGGGAAGGTGAGAAGGGAGAAACAATTCCGATGGACTTGCGAAAGCGGCAGATGCGGACTGATATGAAACGGTGATGAAATCCAGCAACTTGACAAGTAGCATAGACGTGGCTATGCAAAGACTTATGTAGCAGTGCTCCAGCCAGGTCATTGTTCCCTGTAGAGATGGTGGCTATAGGCAAGCCCATCACACCATTGAGTCGCAGTCGTGGCATTCCGTTTCGAGCAATCAATCACATGACTCAATTCAACATATGCAAACGGACTTTCTTCTGTCTCATTGATGTCACTGCAAGGCATGTATGGCATGAAGAAGTTCAAAGGGTTGAGGTAGAACAAGTCGTTGTTGATTTGAATTGCCACTAGATAGGTCTGCTCGTTGGTCAGGCTATCAAGTTTGTGGTTGACCGACTTTTGCCTACACCTGATGATTTGAGTTCCAGCAGGACGGAATGGCAAGTGCGGTCGTATCCTAGCCGCGGAATTTCCAGCACCTCTCAACTTGATAATCTTTAGGTGAACTTAGACTCGCCGGTGCCGAGAATATGCCCGCGCCGCACATTTCGCCCATCACATCGGCGACGAATTCGGGCAACTGGGCGTCCACAAGAGCTGTGATCTCCTCTTTACTCCAGGACTTTTCTATCATACCTTCGTAATGTCCAAATCTACTTGCACAGTATTTGGCCATGATCGCTCTCATGTCATGGCCGTCGTCGGTAGAAGTACCCTCGTAGATGGTCGACGCCACGTCTAGTACCAGCTTCATGTCAATATTTCTGTCAGGTGTAAGCACCAACGCCACTTTGTAGAGCACCAGCCTCTGGAACCTTGGCGCCATAAGTTTATTGCCCAGAGCGTAGGCGGCAGCATGCATCCGAAGATACACTGGGCTTGTCCCTCCCTCAGCTGGAGAAACAGCAAGAGTCGCGTCGTAGTTGTTTGTGTAGAGGTACTGCACAAAGAGGTTAAAGGCACGGGCGTCATCTTCTTCAAGGAAAAAAGATCTGGTTTCGCCTTCTTGGAATCCGCTCGACAAGGCAGTTTGAAAGTATTGGGATGCATGAATCAAAAGGCTTTCATGGACAAAGAATTTCTGTTGCTTGCCAGCCTTATCGACGGTGACTGGAATTGGACTAGAAGTTGCGTATTTTGGTAGCACGGATGGGGAACAGTCGGTCTGCGCCATGGAATCTCGCATCTTTCGAAGATAGTTCGTAGACGAGGTAGGATAGTCGCGTAACAAATTGTATCCCGAAGGTGTCCAGTCTGTAGTCACACCTTTCAAGTGATTGGACACACGAATGAATGATCGCAATTGCTGGGTTTTTGATGTGGTTCGGCAGGTGTGCAAAATGCGAGCTTCAACCTCCGAGAGCGGATGACCGAGGAATATACTTGTTAACCCACATTGGTCTTTTCGTTGGACATAAGGGAAGTATTGGTATTAAGTTTCCCCAATTCCTGACGTTTCGTGGAGCCTCAATTTCTATTAGGCGGAGGCTGCGATCCTCTAATACTCGTCTATCACATTTATTAGCCGCACCGAGCGATGGCAGTAGATGCTATCCTAAACTGACAGTCTGGTGGGCTACCACAAGGTCCAAACCGAGGTAAGACACAATATATCGGTTTTGCTAAGTGTCATGTCCTTCAATGGTCTTTGGTCAAATGTCTTGACACGGTCGAGGTGATCCAAGTGAGGGATAGCTGAGTTGTGTTAATGCACCAATCATGGTGAATGAGTGTACTATGCTAGTGAGTTGCATGTAAAGGAAGATAAGGGCACGCCTGACCTTTCGTATCTGGATCCCACCTACTATTTATGGTGGTAATAAGAAATACGTATACCAATGTTTGCACATGGAGTGGTTTGGTCCATTGATAAGTAATTGAAGATTTTGATGAGAACTTAGCTTAAGATACCTAGACCTACCTATGCACGCTAAAACGCTTGACAACAAGGGATCCCATAGTTAGAGCGATGGCACGATCACATCACTATACTGACATTCAAACGGTTACAGCTCGTCGTCATGTCTGCCCTCACGACTGACGCCCAAGCTTTTGAGCTTTCGAGCTAGCAAACCATCACCCGATTGAGGAGTTGCTGGTCGCCCAAACACTCCGCCATAGCCATCATCGCCCTTGCTGAGCTTACCGTAGCTATCGCTGCTGTGGCTCGAAGTGCTTCGAAACGAGTCGCCAACTCCATTGTAAAAGCGGTTGGTCTTTTCACTCAATGGTGATTGCATATCCGAAGAGGTGGTAGGCCTCGAAGTGTCAAGGTCCATGGCCGTTTCATCCAACTCAAGGTTCTCGGCCGTCAGTCTTCGCTTTGACTTGATCAGGTTGAATGGGATTGCGGGGACGGGTGGAGCGACTGTGCCAGAGGTCGAAGAGAAACTTTGTCCACTTGCATAGGGTTGCGAGTAATGACCATCTATTGTCTCAAGATTGAAGCCGGAACTTCGTCTTCTGTACGCCTTCTCAGCGGTAAGCCTAGCACCTGCAACAGAGCCAGGGCCAGAAATGGAATCTCGGTGTGCCTTGTAGGCGCTGTATCGCGGTTGAGGTAATTGAATTTCATTCTGTAACTGCTCTTTGTTATCTGGAACTCGGTTGGCGAAGACGACTCGAATGTGTTGATAGAGATAAAAACGCCCTTTGGAGGGGCTGCAGATATTCAGATGAATCAAGTAACGAAGAGATGGTTTTTTCTGAGATCCATGTCCTGCGCTTGGCGACAGATCCATGTCATGTGGAGATCTCGACATAAGAAAGCTGCTCATAATAGGCTCCGTCGAATAACATCGCTGGCGAATGAAAGTTTTCGTGCCTGCTTCCATCCCTTCTAGGTCGTAGGGGACAAGGAAGAGTTTTACCGCCGTTTTATTTGGGTTTTTGATTATTATCTGGAGCTGGCCTTGCTGCGGGATCCGATAACTTCCACCTGGCGGAGGGGATTGGTCAGGCGATAATTGCCTATGCTTTTTGCGTTTTCTGATGGAGATACTCGACACAATGCACTCTGGTTCATGGGTGCTACTAGGGTTCGTAGAATCATATTCAGCATCAGATTCTTGAGTGATGCCGCGCTTTCGTTCCCTGGCATTGGGTTTTGACGGTAGTAACAGTTGTTGAAGATCAATGTGCCCGACATAAGGACTAGGCTCATCATTGGCAATACCTTTGACTCCACCACCACCACTCCAATTATAGAAAACTGCAGGGAAAGGAACGGTCACATGGGCTGGACACTTTGGTTTACAATTTCCCTTGCCAAGAACACCAATCTGTGCAGTGAAGTCAAGTGGTTTTGAAGGAGCTGTTGACATCCACCCTCGAAGAATTGACTCCTCGTAGGAGCCCACCATCGACGCATGCTGTAACGGCGACGTTTCAGAAGAATGAGACAACCTTCGCGGACGAAGATACCCTGGAGTCTGTGAGGAGGTCGAAGCTTGAAGCGACCAATTCGAGGTCAAAGACCTTCGCGAATGGTGCGTCTGGAGTGGAAAGGTGGTATCTCTACGTAATGGTGGGTGTTCAGCATCACGAGGCATTGATGAGTAACCGCCCGGTAAAAATTGGAGAGCTTGTAGGGCTTGAGGTGGCATAGTATGACGGCGATTACTCTTGCTAGGACTGATCGAGCAATCCCTAGGAGAAAAATCAAGATCGGTATTGTTGGATTGTTGAACCAAAGGCGTTGTTGGCGCCTTGAGTACATAGCTTGACGAATAAGAGCTCAGTGACGGAGCTCGGCTTCTGGACAGTGTTCGTTCTGCATTGTCTAAAGTTCTTTCCCGTGCATGGAAACCATCAAAAGAAGAAGATGGCATATACCAGGGGGAGGTGGGAGATGTACCTAGCGGCCCATTGAGTGGACCGTTATGAGCGTACCCTGGGCCCGTTGGCGAACAAGATATATTCCCAACGTTATCTGCGTCTTTCCTGAAATCTCCAGCATGTAGAGCAGATCTTGGTCTTTGGATTTCCAACGGTGGGCTGAGTCTCGGTCGAGCAGCATGCCTACTCATCTGGGTAGAGTCTTGAGTAATTCCTCGGAGTTCTGCAGCAGGCAACAAAGAGGAAACTTCGATAGGTGCTTCGACATTTGAGTATGGGCTCGAAGATCTGTCATTGAGGTTTCTGTTGAATTCTTCTGCAAGCTACGGTCAATACTTCCAGTCAGCTTGATCCCTCTTAAAACATCATTGAAAATAGTCTATTTGGCAAGCTTCATCTTATACCCAACAAATGTAGGCGATGTTTATCCAGATATCTTGCAGTCCCCCAAATTGAGGTTACTACATTCTTGATGGCAGGCACCCTTGAAACCAGAACAGACTGCCAAGGCATTGGGACATATTTGAAACACACCTCAGATCCCAACCAACAGCAGTATACCAGTCCGACATCATACGTACCGCTTGATTCGGGACCCAGGTAGGACTTTCCCCTCTCTTGATCCTCTCAATCAGCTCAGCCCGATTGCTCGTGCGTGTTTCAAGCATATTCACGCTCAAGCTTTCTCTGGCTTGTTTTGGTGATGTGTCCCGAGGAGGTGTATCAGGCAATGGCCCGTCACAGAACTCTGTCCTGATGCTTTCCTCGGAAAGCTTTCGGTTCATGGTACCCAACTGTGTAGGTTCCGGTTCTTTCGTTGTTGTGGACAAGCGTCGTTCGGGATCTGCGAAGATTGGCATGATGAAGGTAGAAGTTGGAAGAGAGCGCCCGAAGGACTGCGTCGTAGAGTTGCTGCTGTTTCAACGTTGCATGTAGTCAAAATGCGGTGTGATAGCTGACGTAGATTAATGTACAGCGAAGTTGTGCTGCACTTGTGGATTTATGCAGAGCTCATCTCGACATGACTCAGGCAAGTGGCCATGGACGACTGGGGGAATAAACGAACAAAGAGTGGATTGAGGCATGTAAGTGTGACGGATCTGAAGGGTCAGTGAAAAGTGTCGTAAAGAGATGTTGCCATGAAGGCATTGGGGCGGCGGAAATGCACAGCGCATGACCGGACGAAGCGTGTTCTCCGCTCTCTTGCATCGCCAAAGTGTTTGGTCATTTCGAGTCAAATCGGAAGCCTATCGGCATTATCCGTGGCTCGGTCATGCTGCAGGGATAGAACTACAGTAATTCCAGGAACGGATCAACTTTTACTCCACGTGACCAGTGCACTTCATCTTCAACATTTGATACTATGTAGATATCATGTCGTGTCATAAACGAAAATCAGTTGATACCACACTTCTCGCTTCAAGAAGTCTTAAATGTTGAGGAGTGTCATTTCAATCAAAGTACGACTTTCATGAGCATTTGCCCCCATATCTCAAGTGACATGTCCTTGCGAAGTACTGTAAAGAAATATCACTGATTGCTGTTCACTCTTGTGGCAGAAAGGTCTGTTTCTCATCATCACAGCACTCAGGTATATCAGCCAAAAAGGTAAGACATTGTCCCGTATTGGAGCCAGAGTCCTTCATATTTGCTAAGGGAAGCATTAGATTCCGAATGAAAGTCGAACACAACAATGCAGCCATGCCAATTTGTGACGATCATGAGAGTAATGTTGACAGAATGAACGGAAAAAATTGTGTTGGCTGAGAGAGAAGTTTTGTTAATTTTAGCTGAGTAATAACATGCTTTATTTGCCTCAAGCAATCAATGTGAAAGACCTTGAGAAATTCGTGAACACTCATGAATCGCCGTCTGTACTGCTTTCTCATCATCGTATAGCCTGAGTGTACTTCACCAACACTCTAGCCTTGGTGTTGCTTCTCTCCACTCGATATATAGCCTCGTTTCAACCCATGACTCTCCTCGATCAATACAACGTCTCTGTATTATTTCATGTCAAACTTAATATAACCTAATTCATTTTGTTCTGTTATGGTTCTTCTCCCCCAACCGAATCTAGCCTTGGTGTTATGTTTCGCCAACCAACTCATTATTCTCCCGTAGTGTTACTTCTTGCCCCTAGTAAGGTGCATTGGTACTGCTTGTGAAAATTCAGACTTTTCCTTTTCCTACTCTTTAACCTCATCCCCTTTGCTACCGCTTACTGCGTGCGATCCTCATCAGCTTGTAATATCATCTACTATCTCGCTGATATGGTATCTCTCAAAGAACCAGCTAATATGGCATCTTTCAAAGCACCAGAAGATACCGTCTGCTATTTCTTACGTCTTCCCACAGGTAGTGTTGATGACTTGAGGCCTCGTCTGCAAGTGTACTGATAATAATCTTAGAAATCCGCTTTGAGATATACCGCTACCTCGTCACCGTTGCGCCCAAGCACTCTCTCACTCCCGACAAAGATGAAAGCCATGTCAACCGAGAGATGGCCATCCTTAGCACCAATCGGCAGATACACAAGGAAGCTGCATCCGTGCTGCATTCGGAGCTCACGATCATGCTGCATGCTGGTCACCTTCTAGGCCTTGAGAACCCCATTGATGACTTCGTCCTTTTCAGATCCCCAATCGAGCGCATCTGGCGGCACGATCCTATCCATGGGGCTGGTTACACGCGAGCGAACGGCAGCCACTTTTACTACACGCCAGAAATGGACGGCTCCATGGAACCTCACGTATTTGCTCGGTTCAAGAAGATTGAGTTTCATATCGCCATTCTTTTCGTAGGTAACCCAGCGCTATCAAGCGCTGGAATATTCAAATTTGAGTCTGCAAACGAGGCCCTGTTAACGCAACCGCTTACCTCCAGATCGTTATTGAAGGATGCCGCGAAGTTGTTCTCAAACTCGCCTCTTCTGAACAGTCTCTCTGTATACCTGGACACCAAGGTTTTGCTCAAAGACGGTGAAGATGGCAATGAACTTCATGACCTATTTTCCCGTGAACAACTGGGCATATTGCTCGAAGCTGGTCAGGACCGAGCAGCAGAGCTTTTTATCAACAGCAACAAACTTGAGCCGCTCCAGAATCTCCCAAACATCAAACAGTTCAGGTTTGCGTTCAGGAAGTACCACCACAGCAAAAAGGACGGGCCCGGCGCAAGACTCGTTGACGCGGCGGAAGATCTCAAGCACCAGATCGAGCAAAACTGGGCCATCAAAGCAAGCGCCAAGCCAGCTGCTGCCTTCCGGTCGACTCGATCGCGCAGCCATCAGCAATAAACCATAGCAAGCAAGTCTGGCCTCAGATAAAGCAAATACAGAGGTCTCAATCGATCCATGTGACGTAGAGATCCCCAACAATGACAATGGCTCATGCATTTCCATCGATCCCAGCCACTAGAACTCACGAAGTAGTCACCACTTCACAACATCGTGTCTGGTTTTCATGTGGTTTTCATGCCGGTTTCATGCGGTTTTCTTCTTAGTGATACTGTGAGGGAAATAGGTACCGGCCACAGAGCCAAGCTCTGATATGGATATGTGCGCCGGAGTGTTTCTCACACTGCGTTTAGCCTACTAGGTTCGTTGGCTGCCCGAGCAAGTCTGTTACCAATGGAAAGCAACGTTGCCTCAGTTCTCAGACGTGCCAACGTCGCTAAGCCCCTTCGGGTTAGCGCCCTGCTGACTTCGCAGCATACGGGCGGCACGTCTGAGTGCAAACCCCTGTAAGATAGGTTGATCTGCGTTAAATCTGAAATAATACCGAACTTTGCCGATCGCCTTATCTGATGCGGTAAAGTATGAGCGTATTATTGAATTAATTACATTTTGTTCGCTCTGTTTATCTACCTATTCTACGATTTCTACCGACTCGCCTACCTACTCACCATTCTACTCATCATCCTACTCATCATTCTACTCACCACTCTATCTACTCGTCTACCTAAATTTTCAGCTATCAACTCAGCTATCGACTCGATCGTCTACTCATCACTCTACTCGCTTCAAAACATGCTTCATGCGACATGTTCAAATAAGCGTCATTCGCTTCATGATCTACTTCATAGTATGCTTCATATATGCTTCATAGCACATGCTAATTAGCTCAATAGAAAGCATTCTTCATAATTCTCTATCTAGACTGGTCGCGTCGGGCCGGATCATCGAGGTCGGGCCGGGTTTTCGGCCCGCCAAGACTCGATTCGGGTCAGGATTCTTGGCTTGAGTATTCGAGTCGGGTCGGCCCGAGTATTCGGGCCGGGTCAGAGGGTTGGAATCGAGTATCGACTCGGAATTCCCGACCCGGCTCGTCAAGACATGAAGGTAGGTAGGTAGATATTCTATTATGGCTCCCTATTATGGCTTCCTACCATGGCTCTCTACCAAATAGCCTTCATGTTTCCCTATCATAGCTCCCCTTCATGGCTCCCCTTCATGGCTCTCTACCAAACAGCCTTCATAGTTCCTCGTCATGGCTCCCTACCATAGCTCTCTATCATAGCCCCCTATCAAAGCTTTCTACCAAACGGCCTTCATGTTCCCCTTCATGTTCCCCTTCATGTTTCTCTTCATGTTCCCCTTCATGTTCCCCTTCATGTTTTTCTTTATGGCTTTCTATCAAAAAGGTAATGCAAAAAGGTAATGCAAAGGCGAAAAACCGGAAAAATTTCTATATTTAGCCCTCTTGACGTCATATTTGATTGCTTGACGGGTTGAGTCGAGTCAGCGAGTTCTGACCCGGCTCGAGATCGATACCGAGTCGGGTCATGAGGTTCGACTCAAGTATTCGGGCCGGGTCAGAATGTAGATATGAAAACTCGGCTCGACGATCAGTCTATCTCTATCAAACTTTCGACCAAATTCTCTATCAAACGCTTTATCAAATTCTCTACTGAGCTTTCTACTGAGCTTTCTGCCGAGCTTTCTATCAAACTTCCTATCAAACGCTCTATCAAACTTCATATCAAATTCTCTATCAAATTCTCTATCGAACTTTCTATCAAACTTTCTATCGAAACGACTTAACGCGCTTTCTCGATCATCAAAAAGAACGTTCGAATCAAATCTTCATCTTTCAACACGATGCAAGTTCAACTAAGTTCAGTCGACGATATGATCATGAGATATCAAGCGATGAGAACAAAAAATCGAAGCTAGCATATTCTTGATCGCGCTGCTCGACTACTCGAATTATCGCGCGCAGTCGACTCGATGATGCGACGATGCAATTTATCGATCTCGCAGAATTTTATTGATACTTAAATTAGACGCATCAGATAGAGCATATGTGAAAGTACTATCGCAAGTTCACATACATTATGATTTACATGTTGTGCATTGATGATCGCGTCGCAAACAAGAATGTTGTGACTTGCAAAAGTTAACGAGGCAAGTTGTGCGGGCTGTCATCAAATTAACGCAGATCAACCTATCTTACAGGGGTTTGCACTCAGACGTGCCGCCCGTATGCTGCGAAGTCAGCAGGGCGCTAACCCGAAGGGGCTTAGCGACGTTGGCACGTCTGAGAACTGAGGCAAAAGCAACGCAGTTTTCAGCTATTGCTGACTCAGAACTTATTGGTTATTGCGATCGTATAATAGGTTAATTACTAATTAATTTGACTAACTAAATAATAGCTATTTACACAATTTAATATATGCGCTGGGAAAGTCAATGGGGAAGTCAACGGGGAAGTTAATGGGGAAGTTAATGGGTAAACTAATGAGGTAGGGAGTCATGAAGGGAGCCATGAAAGGAACCATGGAGGCTGTTCGATAGGGAGCCATGTAGGATGTTCGGTAGAGAGTCATGTAGAATGTTCGGTAGGGAGCCATGTAGAATGTTCGATAGGGAGTCATGTAGAATGTTCGATAGGGAGTCACGTAGGGTGTACGGTAGGGCTCATATTTGATGCTCGGTAGGGATCAAATTTGATTCTTGATTGCGAAGCAATTCGAAGCTTGGTAGGGAGCCATGTAGGGAGTCATGTAGAGAGTCATGTAGGAAGCCATGTAGGGAGTCATGTAGAAATCATGAAGGCTGTTCGATAGAGTCATATTTGATGCTCGATAGGGAACAAATTTGATCCTTGAATGGTGAGTAGAATGGTGAGTAGGGTGGTGAGTAGGGTGGCGAGTAGGGTGGTCAGTAGGGTGGTCAGTAGGATGGTCAGTCGGAAGGTCGGTAGAAAGGTCAGTAGATAGGTCAGTAGATAGGTCAGTAGAAAGCTCGATCGGAAGGTCAGTAGAAAGGTCAGTAGAAAGATCAGTAGATAGCTCAGTAGGAAGCTCAGTAGAAAGCTCAGTCGGTAGCTCAGTCGATAGCTCAGTAGAAAGCTCAGTAAAAAGCTCAGTTTGGTAGAGAGTTTGATAGAGCGTTTGGTAGAGAGTTCGGTAGGGAATTTGGTAGAAAGTTCGATAGAGCGTTTGGTTGGGAGTCTGATAGGGAATTTGATAGGGAGTTTGGTAGGGAATTTGGTAGGGCGTTTGGTAGGGAATTTGGTAGAGCGTTTGGTAGGGAGTTTGATAGGGCGTTTGGTAGAGCGTTTGGTAGGGCGTTTGATAGGGCGTTTGGTAGGGAATTTGATAGAGCGTTTGATAGAAAGTTTGGTAGGGCGTTTGGTAGAGAGTTTGATAGAGCGTTTGGTAGAGCGTTTGATAGGGAGTTTGGTAGAGCGTTTGGTAGGGAATTTGAGTGGGCGAGTAGATAGCGAGTAGGTGAGCGAGTAGATGATGAGCATGTAGGGTGGCGAGTAGGGTGGTGAGTAGGGTGGCGAGTAGAATGACGAGTAGAATGGCGAGTAGAATGGCGAGTAGGGTGGTGAGTAGGGTGGTCAGTAGGATGGTCAGTCGAAAGGTCGGTCGGAAGGTCAGTAGAAAGCTCAGTAGAAAGCTCAGTCGAAAGGTCAGTGAAAAGCTCGATGGGAAGCTCGATGGGAAGCTCAGTAGAAAGCTCAGTCGGTAGCTCAGTAGAAAGCTCAGTCGAAAGCTCGATGAGAAGCTCAGTAGAAAGCTCAGTCGGTAGCTCAGTAGAAAGCTCAGTCGGAAGCTCGATGAAAAGCTCAGTAGAAAGCTCAGTAGTAGAAAGGTCAGTAGTGAGCTCAGTAGAAAGGTCAGTAGAAAGCTCGGTCGAAAGGTCAGTAGAAAGCTCGATCGAAAGGTCAGTAGAAAGGTCAGTAGAAAGCTCAGCAGAAAGATCAGTAGGAAGTTCGATATCGAGTCATGAAGAGTGCGTTCTATTGAGTCAGTTAGCATTATTTCGTACGGAATAGAAAGTAGAAACTGTTCTACGAAGGAAGAAAGAAGTGGGAAGAAGTAAATACTCTGAATCCTCTGAATTTCCTAGCGTCGGCCTTCGGCTGGGAGCGAAGATTACTAACCACAGGGGTAACAGTACTGTTCCCAAGCCATGTAGAAAGCATTGTTTGAAGCACTGTTTGACGTGTTTTATGCGTTCGAACGACGCGTTTGATAGAGCGTTTGGTAGAGAGTTTGGTAGGGCGTTTGGTAGGGAGTTTGGTAGGGAGTTTGGTAGGGAGTTTGGTAGGGCGTTTGGTAGGGAATTTGGCAGGGCGTTTGGTAGGGAATTTGGCAGGGAATTCGGTAGGGCGTTTGGTAGGGAATTTGGTAGGGCGTTTGGTAGAGAGATTGGTAGGGCGAGTAGGTGAGCGAGTAGATGGGCGAGTAGGTGAGCGAGTAGATGAGCGAGTAGATGAACGAGTAGATGAGCGAGTAGATGAACGAGTAGGTGAGCGAGTAGATGAGCGAGTAGGTGAGCGAGTAGATGAACGAGTAGGTGAGCGAGTAGGTGAGCGAGTAGATGAGCGAGTAGATGAGCGAGTAGGTGAGCGAGTAGATGAGCGAGTAGGTGAACGAGTAAATGAGCGAGTAGGTGAGCGAGTAGGTGAGCGAGTAGATGAACGGGTAGGTGAGCGAGTAGATGAACGAGTAGATGAGCGAGTAGGTGAGCGAGTAGATGGGCGAGTAGGTGAACGAGTAGGTGAGCGAGTAGATGGGCGAGTAGGTGAGCGAGTAGATGAACGAGTAGGTGGGCGAGTAGGTGGGCGAGTAGGTGG